>ERZ809472.11-NODE-11-length-47568-cov-54.301054_pt1 | contig 47568 bp, 34 predicted proteins | sample MGYA00521274_ERZ809472 | MGnify/ENA primary metagenome ERZ809472 (study PRJEB31581, sample SAMEA3312791) | metagenome | study: EMG produced TPA metagenomics assembly of the PRJEB8939 data set (Metagenomic analyses of Rumen microbiomes reveals... | reverse complement strand
CCGAACATAAACCGCACCCCATCAATGCCGGTCTGCACGGTGTATTTTTTCGTGCCGGAAGAAAGCGAAACCCTTTCCTGCCATACGCCGCCGCTGTAAAGATGCAGATAGGTGTTAAGGTAATTACCGCTTGGATCTTTGGTAGGTGTCTGAGTGTTGTCTATCAAATCCCCCGTCTGCATCGGGATAAGGTCAGTAATGGCATAGTGAGTGCTGTTGTCCACAGCACCATCATGGATATACTTTCCAACAGTCCATGTAAGTGTAGGCGGCGCCACAGAGGCATCTATCTGGCTCTTTAAGTCAGAAATTTCATCTCCAGCCGCTTTCGCATCTGCTGCCTGTCCGCTCTGGGTAAGGGTAGTATCGGGTATCTTACCTACATCATAGGTAGTCCCGTTAAGTTTAATTTTATCTATTATACTCATATTTATTCTCCTATCTCAAGTGTTGTATCTACTACTCGAATACTATTAAATAAATTTCGTGTTGCTTCAGCAGACTGATTTGCACTTTGAGCAGATTGTTTAGCCTCATTTGCTTTTGCCCCAGCATCAATAGCAGATTCACTTGCATTTAAAGCAGCACTTTGTGCGTCACCAGCATATGAAGCCGCCAAACTGTTATAATACCTAGCATTATTATGGAATACTTCATCTGTATCTGGTACATCTGTGCCATCACGCTGGCCTGTTGCCCAAGCTTCAGAATCTTTTGCTTGATCGATAGCAACTTGCTTAGCACTATCAACAGTATTTTTAATTTCGGCAACCTCGTTCTTTGTAGTTATAGCTGTGTCTTTTGCGCTTGTAGCTTCGTTTTTCGCAGAAACAGCATCATCTTTTGCGGTTGTAGCTGTTTTTGCATCCGTATGTGCATTAGTAGCAGATTGAGTTGCTTTATTTGCTTCATTAGTAGCTAATTGAGCGGCTTCAGCGGCACTACTTGCAGCCTGTTCAGCCCTATCAGCACTTATTTGTGCAGACTCAGCTGACGCGACAGATTGATCAAAATACTGTTTCACATTCTGTTCATGTTGTTCCATTGTGGTCATAGTTTCATCCACTTCTTCCCGTAAGTCAGCCAATATCTGATTGGTTTGTTCAGTCATATCTTCTTTATATACATTAATAATATCAGTCTTGTCTTGTGGAGTAAGAATATATGTATCACCCTTATCGCCTTTTGCACCAGTGTCACCTTTGTCGCCTTTTTCACCTTTAGGGATGCCAAAGTTGAAGATCATATAATTTCCTTCTTCATCTTTCGACTTATCAACAGTTGCCTCAGAGCTGGGCGGGAGAGTAGTTACCTGTGCTGTTAAATTATTAAATGATTCTTCAACTTTAATTATCTTTTGTTCATATTCAATTACATCATCCATTTTGGAGTTAATTTCTGTTTCAGTATCTTGCAAGGCAACAATAGCTTCTGCTACGATATCTCTTTTTTCAGAATCTACATCATAGTCTAAAGGCTTCTGACGTGTCCTGAGTGGAATTTTCACAAGATATTTTGATGTAATATCTGAAGACTCAACTCGTTTCATGATCCAGATATAAATCATTTTCCCAGATTCAAAATATTCATCTGGAATTACAAACTGGTAATCTTGTCCCAGATATCTCTTAGCTCCACGCTCTCTGTCATTGGATGTTTCAACTTCAAATACTGAAGGAAGATTATAAATACCGCTAATTTTTAAGACCTGACCTCGATCCCATTGAGTTCTGGGTTTAACTATAATTTCTGTATTATGGTTAAATACAGCATTTATTACATTATCATTTGCCATAATTACACTCCTTTAATAATTTTCATCTTTTTATACTCCTATCTCAAGTGTTGTACCTACTACCCGAACACTATTTTTCTGCAATGAATTGTCCGCTTTCACAAGAGTGGCTTCAAAATCAGCGTCTACCTTTTTGCGTTTAATTGTACCATCGCCAATACTAAGGGAGCCGATTTTTTCACCGATGTTTGGGTCTTCAAAAATATCTTCTACTTTATCAGCAACCATCGCTTCGACTTCTTCTTGTTTAAGAGAAATAACTGCAACAGCTTCTTGAATGGCTGCGATGGCCCGTGTGAGTGCAGATTGTTCTACTTCTGTAGGAACTTCATCTAAAGGTGCTACTCTGGAAATAACCGGAATTTTCACTACATGTACAGTCCTTCCATCAGACTCCCCGTGATGGAGATAAAAGAAAGCATAAACAGGCTTACCAGTTTGAAGATACTCGTCAGGAATCTTTACACCATCAGCATCGCCCATTTGCGGTTTTGCCACACCTGTTTTTAAATCATTTGAAAAATATACTTGATATGGAGAAAGAATCCCCATTTCCTGTAGATCTGTAATTTTTAATATTTGCCCATAATCATATTGGAAAAGCGAGTCTTTTATTTCTACTGTTTTTCTATTATTTAAAGCAACTTCTATAATATTAGTTACATTCATAAAATCACCTGCCTTTTAATTATATTGTCCATTCCATACTTCCTGAAATTTGAGCAATGGATGAACTGATGCGTTGAGTAACTATTCCCGTTTCTGAGTAAATAGTAAAGTATGATAATCTTGGACTACCTGTTGAAAGCCATCCATTAGCAGAACGGGTTATATTTGTTTTAGGACGATATTGTTCTGGAATAATAAAAAATACAGTATCTACTGGAATGGCATTTGAAGTGTCGTTGTATCCAACAGATATATAAGCGCGGACAGTTTTACCCTTTTTAATTAAACGACACACATGATGGTCAGTAGAACTAATTGCGTTATCGGCGGTCAATGAAACTTCTACGGGTATTAATTCCTGTAATATTTTGGTTAATATTTTTTTAAAAGATAACATTATACTATCACATCTCCTTCCCATCCAAGTGCTGTTATTGCTGTATATAAATCATTGTCTATAGTATTTTTTAAAGCCATTTCTACATTACCATCCCATGTTATTGCTAACGCATTAGAAGTTTTATCAACTTCTTCTTCATGAGTTTCACCTTGGTCATCTACCCAAGTATGTGTATATGTACCATCTTCTCCATTACCAATAATAACAACATATCTATCTTCAATATCCTCAATATTGTATTTTCCTAATACTGTTTGATAATCACTACTGGCTATCGTCCCTTCGTTTTGAGCATGCGCACATCTTCCTGATGCTTGTGTAAAATAACCTTCTGCATGGGAATAATCACCAGATGCGTAAGTAGACCCACCTTCTGCGTGAGATGCATTTTTAGAAGCAGTAGTAGCAAAGCCTTCCGAATGGCTACATTTTCCTAATGCTTCATTTTCTGTTCCTTCCACAAAAGAAAAAGAGCCAATAGAAGAATTACTTTTTCTTGTCCCAAAAGTAAAATAGGGAGTTTTTCTTGTTCCGTCAAAAGCAATTCTTTCTAATGTAAAAATGTAGGTATCATTAGCTGACAATTTCCGATATACAGAAAAAACGAAAGTATTTTCTCCATCATAAGTAATACTGCCACCCACATAAGACGTGTTTATTGTTGATGTTGAAGTAGTGCCATAAGTAAAAACTAATCCTGATTGATATATATTAAAGCATCTAAAACTTATAGTAATTGCGCTCCCATTTTTAATTAATTGTGGAATAGTATATGTTAAAATAGCTGGGGTTGAAGGTGAGCTTTTTGTAAAGTCCATACTTTGGAAAACGCTATTTACAATATGTCCCGTTTCTTGAGTTGTTCCATTATTAGATATTTCAAAAGTTTGCGCCCCTTGTTCATCTATACCGCCTATAGCAGTACCATTAATTTGTATTTTTGCGTTACCCTCACCACCTATATAAGTATTTTCACCAAAACTAGCCAACACATCTTGTCCATTCTTAATATCAACAGAATCACTATCAATTAATACGTGTCCTTCATCATCTCTACCAATTTGTGCAGTTGCTCCAAATCTAGCAATATCTGTTCTGCCATCTCTAATATGAACACCTGCAGGAACCGCTGTACTTCCGCTACCGTAACCAGCCGTAATAAAAACATTACTACCAGTTAATGTAGTATCAGAAGGAAATTTTTCAACGCCATCTGTTAAATCAGCAACCATAATTCCACTTGAATCAGATGAAAGATAATTTATGACTGTCCTTTTTGCGTTGTTTATATCTATAGCATTATCAATAGCAGTTGTTCTTAAATGTTCTGTTAAAGTTTCCCCGGTATCTTCAACAATAATTGCATCAGATGTAATTGCCGACTCACTAACCGCATCAACAAAAATATGAGTTTCTTCTTGAACATCTTCAATTTCTTTTTTGACAGAATTAACAGTTTTTCTATATTCAACAAATTGAGATATTATATCATTAGATTTTTTACAATCAGTAAATTCAACATTAATAGTTGTCAAATCATTAAAATCAATTTCATATTCTACAAGGCGCAGTTTATATATTTTTTCATCCACTTCAATGCGCATCCAATTTCCCACATCAAATACGGGCGCATAATTATCATATACTTCATTTGGCATAAGTAAGAAATTCTTTAAGTCACTTGAAATCGTATATTGTAATTCTGCTTGTTTTTCTATATCTTCAACTGCACGATCATAAAAATCCATTGCATTATCTATAATTTCTTTATCATTCATTCCTACACTAATAAAACTGGTATTAGTCAAATCCCCTTCACGCCTGAATAAGACCAATTCTGACCACAGATTAGCACCAAGATAATCTTCTAATACTAATATATTATTAATATCTGTCTTTTGCTCATCTATTGAGTCTAATAAATTTTTTAATACACCAACTTCTGCTTCTCGCCTACTAATAACACTGCTCATAGCATTTTTTTTTGTAAGAAGCGGTGCATAATATTGATTATAAACATCTGGATCAGAAGATTGCGTGACTTCAGCATCATCCATTATTTTTAATATTGCATCAATAACTGCATAAATATTATTTAATGCCATTAAATTATACTTATTAATTTCTGTCACAAAATCATTGGTAGATGCATTGATTAAAGAAGTAATCCCTGTAATGGACGTTTCGTGTTTTTTTAATAATTTGTCCATTTGAGTTTTAATATAAGTATCAGTCGCTTCTGTAAAAGTAAGTGTTTTTGTGATTTCATACGTGTCTTCTTCATCTGTATAGGAAGTTAATTTTATAGTACCAGTCCAAGTTGGTTTAGAATAAGTTGTTGTTACAACATCTATTTTGTATCTGGATGTGTCAATATATACTTTAACCAATTCTTTTATCTCTGTGGCAGAAGTGGTTTTTGTAATACTTGCCAGACCTTTTGTCCCTATAGTCGTAGGAGTAAATAACGCCATTTGTTCTTGTGCTGTAGTATCATCTACTTCAGGAGAGAACGGCATCATAATTGTATTTAAAAAATCATATAAATAACTTACATAATAATAAGCCCGAATTAAATTTACATATCCTGTAACTGGATAAATAATAGTATTCAGATCTTCAGAAGAATAATCCTGATATGTGTTTACATAAGAGTTATATGAATTTATTTGAGATTGAGAGATATTGTCCATTTGATAGGATGTCTTATACATATTCATTGCGGCTTCATAATCATTAATCTTTGTCCTTAGCTGAGGAGACATGTCTTTTTTCATATCGTCTGTAAAATGCCAGATATATCTTGAACCAGAAGGATTACAATTAATAACGGCTGCTGTCATATCATCATCTCCAGCAGTCAGCCTATAACAATTTATAATATCATCTATATTTGTCTCCAAATTTATTTCTTCACCCAGATTATCTTTATTGATAAACAATCCTGTGTCTTCTCCATATCTGGGGATAATATCTTCATTATGTTGACATTCTGGATTGGTGCATCCATTAGTAAAATCACCACGTTTTCCGCAATCTGGGCAATAGTCTTTCGCATCATAAAAAGAGATTGTACGATGAAAAACATGATCTGATGACCCATTTTCTCCAAAAATCATTATGCAATCTACTTCTTTACATATATCTTTAAGACATTCCAAAACACTTTGTCCACTAAAAGAAAAAGTGCGCTTAACGTCATATAAACTTGCATCCACATGATAAATAGAATAATGAGATGCTTTATCTTTTAAGACCCTGTTTATTATAGAAGCTTCCGGATCATTTGGATTATAAAATACAGCATCTACATAGTCATCTCGTTCTATATCACTTTGAGTTCTTATTTCTACGTCATAATTATTAACATGATCTAATTCTGCATATTGAGCCAATGTACCCGTAATATGTTTAATTGTTGAATCTGCATCATCTATTGTTACAGTTATCTCATACCAGAATCCTTTAGAACCTATATGAGGAATTTCAATTGGGATATATAACAGTTTAAAATTTTTGATCTCGTCCCAATAGGGGACAATTTTATTATTTAAATATTTATGAATATCACATGACATTTCCGATAATAAAATATAATTATCTTCTAGCTCTACTTTAACAGTTAAAGATGTTTCTTCATAAATTAAATTACCAATTATATGTCCATTTTTATAAGCCAAGGATATAGTAGGAGGAACTGGTTGTTTTACCAAATCTTTTTCTATAATCATCTGTTTTCCTCCTTTTTAAACAGGAAGTACTTTACGAATAGGGTTATAAGTAATTTCATATTCACAATTTAAAGAAAATGCTATTTCATTTATTGTGTTATAGTAATCGTTAGATATTCTCAAAAAAATAAAATTAAAGTCATTATATATATCATGCGTGGGGTTTGAAGACTGGATTTGTAATTCTTTAGAAAATGTAATAATTTCATTTTCAGAACAATTCTTAATAACCGTAGCTCTTTGATCTATACTATTATACATAGTTAAATCGCCTGATTCTAAACATCTAATAGTTATATCTGGATATATATATCCTATCTCTGCAGAATTATCATCAATAATAATTGTTTCTTCCGCTTCGACAGTTCCTGAAATGCCAGTGTCTTCTTGCAAAGCATAAGGTCGTGTACTAATAAATTCCAATGTGACTCCCACACGTTTCCCATTTAAATTTATTTCTTGCAAATTAAAAGTTCCTTCCCAATATATCTCTTCATATTCATAAAACATATCAGTATCATTATTTCCATGAACTTTAAATTTGCCCGGAATAGGTCTGCATAACCAACGTTTTAAATTTTCCATCTCTAAAACAGTTATTTCCATCTCATCTGTCAAACATGGATTCTTAACTAGTCCAATTGAAAAAGTAAGTGTGTCTTCATATTTTTGATATATAAAAGGCTGATATTTTCCCATAAACATAGAAGTGCGCTCGATTGTCCGTTCACCTTCATTACTTGAAGAACCTGTATCAAAAAATGCAATTACATACAGACCATTATCAAATTCATTTAATGAGATCCCATCATAAGTAAAACTTTTTATTGCCACTATCGTCACCTCCTTAATAAAATATAAAGAGGGGTTGCCCCCTCTTTATATTAAGTAAAACGAATAGAGTTTTTCTTTAAAGAATTATTGCCATTTAACTTGCCAAGAGATATTTCCTGAATATATTTTGTGAAGTTGGGATCTCTCTGCGCTTCACGCATAAATTCTTTATAATCAGAAATACCAGACATATCAAATGTAATATAATTCGTAGTGTTGCCAGTCGTGCTATTGTTCGTTGTAATATTCTTATTAGGACGCATATCCATATTTTTCATAATGAAATCTGTAGGATTTGTCATTCCTTTAAGAAGGTTAATAGCAGCGTCATGAGGAAGAACAGTCGTACCTTTGTCAAGACGGGTATATATTTTACCGTTTTTATTAATAAAAACTTCATTGCCTCGTTCATCTACTTGATACATGCCAGAACGTCTGACACTCGCTGTACCTTTAGCTAGATGACCTTTAACAGCTACGCCATTCTTCTTTATTATTTTACCATTTTTGTCAGTTTCATATTTGTTGTTACTAACAGTAAAACTACCTGTTTTTAAAATACCTGTTTTAGGATCAAGATAATAAGAAGCACCACCTATGGTCTGTAAACCTTTGATCATGCGTCCAGTTTTAACACTAAAATAGCGTTTACCTTCTTTCATACTTTTCCATCCAGTTTGCTTCTTGCCTTTTACATAATAATATGTATTACCTGATTTATCTGTCCATAATCCAGTATAATTGGCACTAGGAGCGTCTGTTGTTTTTGTAGGTGTGGACGGAGTTGGTGTTGTAGGAGAAGAAGCGGGCGGCGCAGTAGGTTTTGCTGCCGCAGGCTTTTTATCTACGTTGATACCTGCAACAATTTTCCCCGTTGGCTTAATATTTTTATCACCAACAGTAGCTGTTTTGCCCGTTAAAGTAGTTGTATCTTTAACATTAGTAATAGCGCCATTTTTATCGGTAGTATAAGTTTTATTGTCTGCCACAAAAGTTCCAGTATGCAGCTTGCCGCTCTTATCAAAATAATATTGAGAACCGCCAATTTTCTGGACACCGGTTAATGCGTTACCATTCTTGTCAAAGTAATATTTATTCTTGCCTACGGTCGTCCAACCTTTAGCCAGTTTGCCAGTCTTAGAATCGTAATATCTCTGTTTGCCATCTGTAGTTGTAAACAATCCAGAAACAGCTTTACCATTATAATAGTAAATCTTTTTACCATTTTCAGTATAAGTACCATTCTTAACGGTAGCTTCAGGCGTATTCTTTACAGTAGTAGCACCAGTGTTTTTAAATTGACCATTAGAGCCTGTATCAGAAACTAAAGCGCCCTTATCATTATCTGACTTGGTGTTTTTAACATTACTATAAGTCTTTTCAAGAACGGTAGTAATATCATAACCAACTTCTTTGGCGATCTTTTCTATAGTGTCAGTAATATTAGCACCATTCCTGTTAATAACAGAAATAGTTTCTGTAAACAGTTTATCTATATCCTCAATTCTGGCATTTAATATTTCTTCATATTTTTCCTGCATATTAGACAACGCTTCTTTAATATCGGAAATACGTTTATCTTCTTGAGAATCTTTTAAATCTTCTTGAGCATTTTCCAAATCATTTTGGAGCTGTTGTCTTCTAACCTTACCTTCTTCTGAATCATCTCCACCCATAGCAGTTAATTGTTTTTGTAGAGAGTTGATCCTTTTTTGCTTATCAGCAATAGATTTAGCATATTGTTCTTGTGACCTTTGGGCATCAAGCATTTCTTCATATTTTTTCACAAGTTCAGACATAGCTTCGATCTGTTTTTTAATGCCTTTTTCGATAAGATCAGCCATTGCCTGTTTTTGTTTATGAGCATTCTCAATAGATTGTTGTTGTGCTTTAAGCCATTTATCACGCTGTTCAATCAAATCAAGGTTATTTGGGTCATTAGCAATCTGTTTATTAAGGCTTTTAACCATTTTTCCATATTGCTGTGCATTCTTCATTTGAAGGTCATATTGTTGTGCTATCAATCCTTCACTTGCACGACCTCTAGCTGTGATTCTTCCATTTTTATTAAACTGGTCAAACTCATCTATTATAGAATTTAAGAAATCAGCCTCTTCAGAAGCATTGTCAATTTTTTCTTGTACCCGATCAAAGGCATCCCAATCCAACTGACGAATATCATTATCTAATTTAACAATAGCTTTGTCAGTTTCTATGATACTTTTTGTGACCCCTCGAATTTTATTTGCCCAATCATAATAATCTTGAGAACCATAAACGATAGTTCCATTTGGATTAGCAATTGTTTTACCTTTTTTATCTCTTTCAGGAACAATATTGCCATTTTCATCTATTTTTGCTTTAATTGTAAGATTAGCCATCAAACGATTACGCAAATCATCTCTTTCACGTTCAAGACTCGTCCTACGCTGTTGCTGTCCTTCAATCTGTTTCCTATAATATCCTTTACTAGCGGCATATCCTTTTTCAGTACGCAACTCTTGTCTGGCTTCAAAAATATCTACACGCTGTTCAATATCATCTAATACGGCTTCCCATTTGTTTTCTATGTATTCAAGCTGGCTAACAACTTGTTCAACTACATCATTCTCAGTTGCAATGATATCATTTCTAATAGTTTTTAGTCTACTTTGCCACTGTTTCCATGTCTCAGAATTTTTCTGGATAATATTATCTTTTACCGCTTGCTTTAAATATCTTTCAATAGAATTATATTCTTTTTGTAAATCTTTTAATTTTTCTTTGTCTTTATTGATTATATTTTCATATAAGCCTAATGTGGAATCATTTGTAACGCCTGTAGGAATATATTGTCCTTTTTTCTTGCCTTTTTCATAAATTTTAGGAATAACAGATTGTTTATATTCATTTTTTGTGACAAGATTATTATACTTTTCGATATCAGCATCTAATAATTCAAGAGTAGACTCCCATTTAGACTGGATATATTCTAATTTTTGATTAGTCTGATTTACAATATCATTTTCTGCGGCACGAATATCAGTTTGAATCTTTTGGATATTAGTTTTCCAAGTACGATATTCTTCAGAATCTTTTTTGATTATTCCACTTTTAACTGCTGCATCCAACCCTTTTTGAAGGTCATCTTTTTCATCTTTAAGTTTTTCTATTCTCTTTTGATCATAAGATATAAGATCATCTAAACGATTAATGGTTGCATTTTTAGTTAAAGCAGATTGTGCTTCTAATAATTGTTGAGTAGTATTCGCTTGTTCAGACACAAGATTAAGATAAGATTCATATGATTTTTGTACAAGTTGAAGTTTAGTGATAGTAAGTTGTGCTAATTTATTAAGATATTCTTGTTTTTTCTGTTGAAGTTTAACGCCTTTTTCATACCATGTCTGAAATGCTTGAATCTTTTTCCAAAGTCCTTCATCATGAACATCATCAATAGTAAGCATAGCGCCTTTGTCTACAGCGTTCTTTATACGTTTAGTCCAATATTCGCTAAGTTCATCTCCCGGTCTGTTCTTTTTCTTAGCGTCTGCTCCTTCATCTTTATTTTTAGCACCAGCTGCTTTAGCGGCTTGTTTGGCTTTAGCAAAATAATTGGCATAAGTGGTGTCTGATCCTTGTTGATTACCACTACTTAATGATTTATTTAATTTTTCAACTTCTTTAGTAATAAGGGCAATCTCATCTGTTAAAGATTTACTGCGGTCTCCAAATTTTTCAAAAGTTTTAGCGGCATTTGTATCCAATCTGGATATTTCAGCATCTACACGCTGAAGGTGAATTTCAATGGCATCAAGTGTTTGAAGAAAATCTTTAGCGGCTTTATTTGAAGAGGAATTGTTGCTACCTCCACCTTTTTTACCGCTACCGCTACCACCTCCACCTTTTTTACCACTACCTCCACCACTAGGAGAACTACCACCATAATCAATACCGCCGCCGCCGCCTGTACCTGCGTGAGCGGTTCCAGATATTGTACCATTCCATTTAGTAGTGCCAGCAACAAAAGCATTTCCTATAATATCCTCAACATTTTCTTCTTCAGCGGTACCAGAAGCAAAAGCACCACCAATCATTTTGCCATGAGAACCATTAACATATCCTTTTTTAAGAAGTGATTCAGTTTGTTTATGATTAAATATAATTGCGCCTTTAGGAAGATTTGCAAAAGTTGGATCACCACCATTAAGGATTTGCCAGCGTCCATCTGGACTAACAACTATTTCGCTTCCTAATTCATTTATCAAAGCACCTTTTTCTGCTTTAGGAAGACCCCAATCACCAGACAAAGTTCCACCCGCATAAGCATGTCCATTAGACATAACTGTGCCTTGGCTATGTGCAGAACCTTGGAATCCACCAGTATTTTTTGGTTTATTTCCAGTAGTACTGTAATGAGTTGTTATAGTAATTTTTTTGTCTTTCAGTTTATCGTAAGTTCCGTTTTTCCAACTTGTAATTGTATCAAATCCAGAGGTACTTGCGGTAATATGAACTTTTTTATCATCTATACTATTTAATTTGCTTTTTGCTTCAGAAACCTTATCTTTAAGATTAGAATTGTCACCTTTAATTTTTGCAGTTGTATCTTTTTTAGCTACTTCATTTAATTTACCAATTGTATCTGAATAAGATTTAGAAAATGCAGTATTATTTCCACCTATAGTTACATTAACTTTTGCTTTCGCCTTTTGAATAAGTTGAGCAATTTTGGTTTGAGCGTCTGTAATTTTTTCTGTTCCAACTACATTGACTGTAACCACAACATTAGTACCGCTTTGAGATTGAAAAGCAGCAAATTTACTTTGAGCTGCATCTAAATCAGATGTATCAGCTGTAGCAGTAGTATTAATCTGAGTATCTTGGATAGTTTGTTCATGTTTTGTAGTAGTGATACCTTGTTGGGCACCTGCTTGATTAGCTGCATCTTGAACTGTATTTTCAGGAATAATATGCATAGGAGCATTAATTTCTTCACTGCCTTGTTCCTTAACTTCTTCAATAGTAGTTTCAGCTTCTGACGCATCTGCACCAACATTAATATTAACCGCATGATCAGATATTCCGTTCCAAGCAACACTAATCGGATCACCAGCAAGATGAACTTGAGGTTCTGCTTGTGCGATGCCTTGTTCAACTTCTGTTTTAGTTTGTTCTACGCTTGCAGGATCAGGAACAACTTTAACAGTTTGAGGTTCTGCAAGAACATTATGAATATCTTGTGTAAGATTAGTAGTATCCGCTTGAGGAGCCACCGTTAAATCCATAGGAGACAAATTAGTTACAGAAGTATCTTCTAAAGCTTCTTGAGATAAATCTACTTTATCAATATTTCCTTCAAAATGTACTTGAACAATATCATTAGCTTGTGTAAGACGTAAGAATTCATCATCCCCAACGAAAGTGCCAGTCATTTCAAGTGTTTTCCCCTCTGACCAAGCGCTCACTTGTTCAATGATATTCTTATAGTCATCAGTAGGATTTAATCCTAAAGCTATTTGAACGTTTTCACCTGCTCCAGCTACTGTTTTAGCCCATTCAACGATTTCTTCATCGTCTTCTAAATTATATTTGACATTAACTTGAGGATTGGCATTTAAATCATTGATAATTTTAATTTTTTCAATCATATTATCAATGGTCTGTTGTCCAGATTTAATACCTTCAAGTGAGAAATTTAATTGAAAATCGTCAGCTTGTCCGGTTAATAATTCCATTTGTGCGTTACAAGCTTCTAGTACTATTTCTAATTGTTCTAAAGATTCTCCAGTAAAATTGCCACTATCTATCATAGACTGAAGCTGTTCAATGTGTCCTCTAAGTTCATCAACATCATTAATTTCAGAAACCGTAAAATTAATAGCTGGTGCAATATCTATTTCTTTCAAAGCGGGATCAGTAGCTGTGTTTTTAAGTTCTTCAAGCCTCTTTTGAGCGCCTTTAGCCTTTTCCTGTAACGCATCATATTCTTGTAAAGTACCATCTTTAAAGAAATGCATGTCATATCCAAAGACAGAACGCAGCTCTTTCATTAGAGTTTCAATTACTTCTTTTGATACTTTAAGACGTTGAGCCAGCTTATCAAGTTGTTCGTCAGTATATTCAATATTAAAGAAGCCATTCTCATCCCATTCAAAAGTGCCAAATTCTTTAGGCAGCTGTTCAAGATAATCACGCCATGCTGTCATACCTTGTAAAGGATCATCGGTAATAAATGGTTTAACATTATTTAATCCTTCTTGATATCCTTTATAAATAGCATTAGCACCATCTTCACCTTTTTCTTTAGCTTCAGCTGCAATTTCGTTTACATCTTGGTAAGTAAACATATTAGCAATACGTTTGAAACCTTCATCGCCTGCTTCATGTCTATCAATATATTCTTGACCTTCTTTTATAGCCTGATCTCTAAGCATATGATAATCAGTGCTATAATCAGCGGAACTTCTTCCTGCCAGATATTTTTGAAAAGTAGACGTAGCCCCCTCATAAGCAGATGATAACATATCTAATGTTTCTATTTCTTTACGAAGGTTTGCTTGTCTCGCCGGGTCATCAGCAGCATTAGCATATGCGTGCATTAAATCACTGCGCTTTTTGTCGAGTTCACTTTTACGTAAACTTTCTTGTTCAAGTTGAAGCTCTCTCAATGCGTCTGCATTAATCATAATGCCAGTTGTTGTTTCTTCAAACAAACTATAAAAATCATACCCCGCCAGATCTTTATAAGCATTAATTATCTTACTAACATCGCTTTCAATTTCTTTGCCATTTTCGTCTAATGTTTTTGTAAAAGTTAAAGCTCCTTGACCTTTTGCTAAAGTAGAGGATAAAGCATCTACTTCTTGAATCCATCCAGATACTTCTCTAAAAAATTCTTGGGTTCCTTCAGAAGAAGTCGCACTTATTTCTGTGGTAACATATCCTAATTCTTGTAAATATCCAATAAACGCATTAAGTTCATCTGTAGGCGTGTTCATATCAATATTAAAATATTGATATGCCATATCTGCTATAGCATTACCGCCGTTACGTATAGCTTCTTCCACATCTACAGCATCGTACTTCATATCTTTAAAGAGACGATCAATACCATATGTACTGCCAAATTCTTTAAGATGTTTAGCAATTTTTTCTGTGGATAAATCAGTTTCTTTTGTTGATTTTGCTAACGATTCATAAGCAAGAGCAATAGCACCTTTTTTACCTGAGAAATGCATTAATTTACTAACTTTTTCAGCACTTTTCCCAACATCGGCTATTATCTTTTTATCTCGTTCATCATATTTAATAAGTAGATATTCATTAATATTTCCATTACTGTCTGTAGCTTTTTGCACAAGATCATTAATATATGCGTTAACTGCATCTTTACTTAATATTTCTGTCTTGCCACCCTCTCCTTTTAGAATAGGAGTAAATGCAATGTCAATACCACCAAAAGTGTCCCAAGCACCAAGAACCGTATCAATACTACCTATTTCTGGATCATATTCCCAAGATTTAAGAGCGTCTTTAAACTGTTCTTTTCTCTTTTCGCTCCATTCAATGACTGGTCTGTCATCCATATCTACGTTTCCAAAACGAGATTGAGAAAACATGTTATCTATAGGAGATACTTCATCAGTAACGCCCCAATCGAATGCCTTTTGTTGCTCATTTAAAATATTTTCAGCAGCGTCTTGAACTTGTTTAACAACTTTATCAGATACCTTTTTGTTTTCTGTAGCCGTACCAAATATTTTTTCTAATACAGGACGCACTTCAGCACTTTGCATTTTATCTTTAAATATATAATCATTTAATGCTGATTGATTTAAACTTTTTTCTAATTCTTCAAAAATAGGAGCAAACTTTTCAGTATCGCCTTGTGCAAATTCATTTACAGATGCTTTTAATTTTTCAAACTCTTCATAGGTATCTTTAATATCTTTTTTATTTCCACCAATTAACGCATTATTAAGATTTTCTATAGACTCACCATAATCAAAGAATAAGGCGCTTCCTTCGTCATTAGCATAAAGCGATTGTTCTAAGAAAGAATTATAATCTTCTTTGTATGTATCAAGAATTTTTTTATTTGTTTGTATTGATTTAGTAACACTATCAAATAAAGTTTGAAGACCATTTGCTTTGCGTTCTTCTTCGGTCATTGCATTTAATGTATTAAAAAGATTCTGTAATTCCTCTTCGGCTTCAGAGGCATCACCAGTAAAATGAAGAACATAATCTACTCCTCCCATACCAATGGGAGTTTTTTCTAATTCAAAAAGATTATTATCGAGGTTATCTATAATAGACTGTGCTTGATCCGAAATAGCAGAGTTTCTTGAGACAGTCATACGATATCCTCTATCTTTTTCCATTTCTTCAGATGCTTTTTTATAAATTTCACTATTTTCTGCTAATTTGGTGTTCGCAGTTTCTGTAGAAATATTTTTTAATTTATTTAATTGATCATCTAAACGACCATTAACCAGATCTATGCCTTTAGCGGCTTCTCCATATTCGTCAGTGATTTGTTTTTGTACATCATATATTTGTTTTTTAATATCAAATTGTTCTTGATCAGATAAATTAGGATTTTCTAATTGAGTAGATAAATCCTTGTATTTTTGGGAATAATTATCAATTGAAGTTTTTTGTTCTTCCCAAGCTTTAGTTGCTTCATGAGCATTATCAATTAACTCTTTTTGGTGTTTGTTCCATGCATTAAATGCTGTTACAGCACCCATTATTACCATAGGTAAAGCCGCAAACAATAATACTACAGGATTAAAAGCGCTAACCACACCAGCCGCACCAGTTGCCATTCCAGCACTAGCACCTTCTATTGCTTGAGCACCACCGACATAAGCAAGTGACCAATTCATTGCGGCATCGGAAGCGCTGGCTAATTTCCCAGCTCCAGTTAATCCCATTGCGGCGTTTTCGGCATTTTTAGCTGCTAATTCAGCTAATTCTGCTTTTGCTTGAGTAGCACTAGAAATAGCATTTTGTTTGGATAATTTATTATTAATAGCTTCTTGAGTATTTAACGCACCTGTTTCAGAGGCATTCTCAGCTTTTGCAGCTGCTTCTTCAGTTTCGCCTACTGTTTGCTCAGTAGAAGAAGCGGCATTTGCTCCGTTAGCCATTGTATTTTCTTCTGTTACAGCTGTTTCTTGTGCTGTTATTGCCGCTCCTTCTGCTCTAGCGGCATTTAATTGACGTTGTGCCTCAGCTGTCGCTTCTATTTGTGCAGTATCCACAGCTAATTCAGCGGTTGATATTGGTGTATTTGTTTCTAATTGTTCAGGTGTTTTAAAAATCATTTGACCAATTTGTTTTGCACCACCAAACCAATCTTTATTCGCAAATAATGAGCCATTAAAAGAACTCGCTTGTGTTAGCATTTGAACATATTTTACTAACAAACTATTAGCACTGAAAAGTCCTTTGATTATAATTCCAGAAAACAAAGTGGTAAATGCAGCTTGAAGTCCACCTACGTCATTAATAAGTTTAAGAATACCTGTGCCAAGATCGATAACTCCATTAATAACATCACGATTGGCGGCAGATGCCCACATTTCTTGCCAAGCATTTTGAAGTCGATTTAAATGAAGTTCTATTCCTTGGCTAACTTTTTCTAATTCTTCAGTAGCTTTACCAGCGGCATTATATTTAGAATCATTATAAGCAGACTGTAATACATCATTATTCATTAATACTGATGCAAGAGTGTTAGCACGGTTTTTACCTGCCATTGCTTCTAAAAGTAAATTTTGACGATTATCACCTGTACGAAGATCCGCTTGCTTAATCTCATCCCAGATAGAACCAATTTCACTAAGAATCTGAAATGTAGATTTATATCTTCCAATTTCGTCCTGAATATCGACACCTTTATATTTGTTTGAAGCCACTTTAGTGGCATTCATGATCATTTCTCTCATCTTAGATTGAGACATAATCATATCAGAGGTGTCTTCTCCCATTTCTTGTAGCTCTTCTGCGGCTTCTTTGGTGCCAACCAAACGAAGAGCCACTGTACGCATAGCTTTCATTCTGTTACTTTCGGCTTTCGCCTACTGACCATATTAATATATGGCGCATAGTCATTTCTGGCTATGTCTCACGTTTCATTAATTGGATTATATCGTGAGATCGGACTATATATAACGTTATTTGAATAACGAACAACTTCAATAATATAGTTACCTATATTATCCTGTAGTCTCTACGGATTTTTATAAATGTCTTTTAAAACAACGTATCAAATGATTAGGCATTAATATCGTTGTTATGCTATTTTTTCAGTTGCTTCAAAATACGGTTTTATAATTTCATTTTTTAATTCCAATTTTCCCTCATTTAATTTGTAATTAAAAGAATGATAATTAGTCAAAATACCATGATTTGCTATATATATTTTGATTAATTCTTTACAAACATCTAAACGATTATATATATCATTTTCCCAAAGGTACAATATTTCTATATTATAATATTTAGCTATATATGTATGTTTAGTCTTATCTTTGTATATTCTTTTTATTTGCATTGAATTTAATTTAGAATCATATATTAAAGGATTACTATGCCAATAATCCCCCATCACTTCAATTATTAAATTTTCTTTATCTAAATAATTATCAACAGCATAGTAAGTATATATTTGTTCATTAATATAAGAAATGTCCATTGTTTTTAATAATTCATTGATTATAATTTGAGGTTTTGTATCTAATTTTACTTGTCTTTTTGATAATATTTTTGCACCTTGCTTCCGCGATTTTTCTCTCCATTCAAACGTCCTATAAACATTGTCTCGATACCAATCACTTCTACATTTATCACTGCAAAAATGATGTTCGCATGACTCATAATGATATTTTTTTACAATTTTCTTTTTACCACAATTTTCACAATTAAATTCAATTTTTTTATATCTAGGATTTAAAACTCCTGTTTGTGTAGATTGCCACTTTCCTTGACATTTTGGGGAGCAAAAACGTTGTGTGGAATTCTTTTTTGTTTCATATAATTCACCACAAATTTCACATTTTCTATATTCAAATTTTTGTGCATGTTGAAATTTAAATTGACATTCATTGCTACAATAATGATGTTTGCTTCTATTATATTGAGTTTTTGTTTGGTATATTTCTTTACCACACCATTCACAATTTATATAATATCCTGTTCGATCTTTTATTGTTGACATATTTTTTCCTTTCATAAAAATAACACGTCCTTCCTAATTGACGTGTTAAAAAAGACATTTATAAAACTTTCCTCGGTCTTATCTGTCTCCAGACTTTAACCGATATAGTTGTTAAAGGCAATTTACTTACCTGTTTTGCTAGGGTCTTGAGTAACAGTATTACCTGCTGCAATTAAAGCTGCCGCTTCGTCCATGTCATTATTAGCAGTTGTTAACGCACTTGCACTATCTTGTAATGCGGTTGCTAATCCATCGGTAGAAATAGCATATTCATCACCAATTTTATTTAATTTATCAACAATAGCTTGTTTATCTAAACCATTTGCCGCATCCTCATAAGCAGCACTAATGGATACTAAAGCAGTAGTTGCGTCCTGAATATTATTAAATTCAGATACAGTCATCAACTCATTTGCAACACGAGCAGATTCTTTAGCCTCTTGAAACGATTCACCAAGACGAATAAAATCTGCTGTACTTTGTTGTAATTGAGTAGCAGTCGTACCAACATCATTAGCTGTACTAAAACTTTCTTTTTGATATTCTCTTAAAGTAGCAAGACTTTCAGTAGAAACTTTATTCATTTCCACCAAAGCAGAATCTAATTGTTTAACAATACTGATACCATCTTTAAAAACACCAATTATTCTATAAAAACTTGCAAAAGATAATAAATAAGCCGCCATTGATTTAAAACGTTGACCAAGCATATCAAAAAACGTTCCACCTGTATGCCCGGCTTCAATAGCACTTTGTTTTATACCTTCGAGTTGATCTTTAAGATGTGAGAAATCTGTTTTATTAATTTGTCCTTGCAATTGATCAATAACTTGTTGTATTTGTGTTATTTCGTCAACACTTAATCCACTTTCTTTACGTAAGAATTGTGTTGCGGACGCACGAAGTTTATCTACGTCTAAAGAATCTGCTATTTCAAATTTAGAAGCATTACCAGAAACATTTTGAATAGCTGTATCCAATTGTCCCATTGTAGTAACAAGACGTTCAACGTTTCCTTCTTGAAGTAAAAACGCAGGATTGTCTCCCGCTTGCTCTAAAATTCCTTGTAAATCTGTTAATGAACGTTGCGCATTATTGGCATTTTCAACAAATTTATCAAATCCTTCCACATTGCCCGCAACAAACCTTTCGCCTAAATTTTCTATACCGTTTTCTCCGAAAATATTTTGCATTCTTAATTGGGCTTCTTTTGCTCTTTTTTCTATTTTAGAAAGCATATTTTCATAAGAAGTTGTGGCTTTGGCTTCAGCTGCACTTTGAGCATCTACTACAGAAGGATCAAATCTTTTATCTAATTCTTTGGATAATAATTGTCCTTGTTCGATTCCAGTCGCATTAGTTAATCTTTCTGCAAGATAGTCAACACGCTCCATGTCTTTTAAAACTGTTTTGAGTGAAGCATCTGCGCCTTTTGACATATCATCAAACAATTTTTTAAGGGCGGTAGCATATTTACCATAATTTTGCGTAGTTCGATTAAAATCAGTAGTGTAACGATCAGAAATTTGTTCTAATCCACCAATAACACCCGTATTTTTGCCTTTACCATTTAAAGTAGAAGCATAGCTATTAGCAGAACGTGAAAAATTAGGATCAATAGCTTTAAGAGGATTTTTATTTACTTCATCTTTTAATTGTTTTATTTTTTTAAGATGTTCTTCTACTTTATCTAAAGCACCCTGCATAGTAGGATCAATATTAATTAATTTCCCACTATCTTTTTTAATAGCTTCTAATCTTTTTTGTGCTGTATCTAATTTAGAAATTAAATTATCTTTAGCAGATTCAACATCTTTAGTAAAAATATCATTTTTTCCTTGAGTTTCTGCAATTAAACTTTGAGTTGATTCCTTTAAAGTTAAAAACGATTCTATTATTTGAGGATCAACACCTTTAGTTGACATTTCATCTAAATTTTTATTAAGAACTTCTATAGCTGTCGAAGCTGCATTTGCACCCTCAATTATATCATTATAAGCTGATACACGTTTTTTATTCCAATTACTACCTTGCATTTCTTTTTCAACTGCATCGATATTCATAGATTTTATAGCATCAGCCATAGCTTGAATTTCTGCTTTTTGTTTTTCTATATAATCTTTAGCTACGGTTCTTATATTATTAGTTGTATCTGCTTTTGCGGCTGTAGTTTCAGGAAATCTATCTAAATAGCTTTTAGAAGGAGTATCACCAAAAGCCATAAACATAAGATCAGACTGCGATGCATGAGCCAACATAGCTTGTTCTTCTAATTGTTTAATATTTTGAAGTGTATTGCGAACTTCTTCTAAAGCAGCATTATATTCTTGAATATTATTTGCCTTAAATACTTTATCTTGTGCCTCTTTTAAATGCTCATACTCTTTAGCTATTTGTTTATCTTCTGGATAAGGCGTTATCTCTTCTTTTTTAGAAACAGCTGTTGTTGATATACTTTTTTTTAATTCCTCATTAGTTCTTTGTAATTCTTCAATGGCTTCTTTGGCTACTTTTGCGTCTTCTGTTAATTTCTGAATTTGTGCATCATATTTTTCTGCGATACCTTTGGATATTTCTTCAGTTTGAACTTGAGAAGTAAGTTCTGTCATTTTATCTAAAGCTTTGCCAATTTTTTGAGATAAATTATCAAATTCTTCACCTAATGAAATATTAAAACCTTCTTTAGGTAAAGCGGCTATAGAATCAGATAATGTTTTAAATTGATCCACTAAAGGAGCGATATCAATTTTTGTGTTAAAATTACCAAGCGCTTCTGGAAACTGTCCAAGAAGTTCATATATTTCGGTTAACGCAAGAATAAGTGTATTAAAATCTGTACTACTAAATGCAGATAACGTTTCTTCAGTTTTTTTTATTGCTTGTGTTTGAGGTTGGGTTTGAGTGTCTGGTTGAGTTTGTTTGGTTTTTAATTCTTCTTCTTTTTTTTGATTTTCAGCTATTAAATTCTTAACTTCCTGTAAACGTTGTGCTTTTTCTGTTTGTGTTTTTTCAGCCTCATCATATATTTTCTGTTGATCTTCTCGTTGTTGTTTCAATTGTTCTAAAGTGGCTTTATCCTCTTCTTGACTTTGAACTAATTGAGAAATATATTTATCTCTTTTTTGTATGGCTTTTTGATTAAAATCTAAATCTATTTCTTTACGGCGATGTACACTTTCAGCTTCTATTTCTTGATTTTGTAATTCTTCGATTTCTTTTTTCTTTATCTCAGATTTAGCAACACGATTTTCGAATTTATTATCTTCCCAATCATCACCTAATGATTCTTTCAGTTTTTTTGCTTCTTCTTCTTCTTCTTTAATTTGTTCTTGAAATAATTTTAAACGTTCTTTACGTTGATTAATCGCTATTTCTAAACCAGTATATTCTTCAGCAAAATTTAATGAATCTACTTCGTCACGATTCTTATAATAGAATTCCCGACCAATATTAGAAGGAATAGAACCGCCAAATTCATCATTGGTAAAATTTTTTCCATTAGAAAGAAAATTATCGCCATTGGCTACATAACTTTCAATTCTATTGGTATTTACTCCCTCTTTTACGGCGTTTTTCCATGCTTCGAAATACTTTAATTCAGCTAATTCTTCATCTTTTTCTGCGGCTTCAACTATTTTATCACCTTCAATTATTTGGTCTATATCTTCTGCACTATCACGATCTGTAATTGCTTTTTTATATGCTTCATGTATTTTTTTTCTTTCTTCTGCAACCTGTTTTAAATATTCATAAGCTTTTGCTTTTCCTTTAGGCATTTCAGGAATATTATCCATTGCATTTTCTAATTCTAATAATTCTTCATTGGTTCTTTGATAATCTTGCGTTAAAGATTCAATTATTTTTTCACTAAGTCCTATTTCACCCTCTATAGATACTTTTTTAAGATAATCTTCCCCAAACCTAATTTGTGTAGTTTCTTTTTCAAATTCTTTTAATTCTTTTTCAGCTTGTTCTCTTTTTTCTCTAATTTCTTGAAAATTATTTGTAAGTCCCCACAATTCTTCAGTCATTTGTTGGGCTTCAGTTTCCATTTTATCTTTTTCATTAATGTTTCTTTGTATTGCTGTATCTCTTGTTGTAATTTGTTTTTCTAGTTTATCAATTGAATTTTCTGTAATAGTTAAAATTCCTTGTGCATCATCAAGTGTTTGATTAGCTTTTTGTATTTCTTGTTCAAGCGCCGTTCTTTCTTTCTCTAAATCTCCACGAGCTTTTTGCAAATCAGATGCTTCCTGAGCAGAAGAGACCTCTGGAGAAGAGCCTTGCTGTTTAGATTCGGAAGTCGCTTTTGTTTCAATTGGTTTTTGTCCTTGCTGTTTATTCCTTAATTCTTGTTCTTTGCGCTGATTATCTTTAAGCAAGTTATCAAGTTCTTTTATACGTTTTTCTCTTTCTTGAATTTGCTTTTTAATTTTATCTTCTGGAAACAGATCAAACTCTTTTAAAGTAATATTACCTAATCCATTAGTATCAGAAAAATTAATCATATCGGAATAATTAGCATTTAATTCATTTAACATTTTTGCTAATTTTTCACGAGAATCTTTAGACATCCCCCATTCTTCAATAAGTTTATCTAAATTAAATTGCCCTTTATTTTCCTTTGACGCTTTTGAAAATAAACTAAATAACAAAGTTTTAGAATTAGCCGCATAATCACCCGCATTAAATAATTTTAATATATTCTGAGCTTCATTTTTATCGTCTGCTATACCTAAAATGGGATTGTTTACTAAAGCTTCGACATATTTTGTCACTCTTCTTCTATTTGCGTCCCATACTTGTCCTTTAGCATATTCTACTGGATCTTTTCCAATTGTAAGCTGATTAATAGCATTATCAATAATTTTTTCATCTATTTTTTTGGTTTTATCCTTTAAATCAGAAAGTGTTTTTTTAGGAAATTCGTAAGTTTTTTTATCTTCGGGTAATTTTAACGATTCATTATCTTTTGTAATCTCGTCTTGTAATTTAGTCTTTTCACTTTCTAATTTTTCTCTTTCAGTTTTTAATTTTTCTAAAGAGGTCTCAATACTTTCTGAAGCTGTTTTTAATTCTTCTTGTTTTTCTTCAGCAATTTGAGCGGCATCCTCAGCTTTTTTAGTTGAAGGAGTAGAAGATGAAGCGGTATTATCTTTTTTAGGAGCAGTTTTTGACTCAGGAGTTTTTGTTTCTCCTTTTTCCATAGCTTGTTTTACTTTATCTTCAATTCCGTTCGCAATTTCTTGAGTCTTATCCCTTGCAGCTTCAGCTTTTTCAGCAGCAGCTTCTGAACGAGTCGCCGCTTCTTCAGCACGAGTTGCGGCTTCATTATCATCTCGTATTCCTGCTTCTCTTTGCATATATTGAATAGTTTCTGTAAGTAATTCGTCGGCAGTAAATTGCTTGGATTTTCCATCCCATCCTTTAATATTGGGCAATATTTTTCCTAAAGTATTTTCATCACCAGCGGCAACAATTAATTTATCTAACGTTTCTTCCCAATTAGATGAAAAAGAACGCCAATCAATATCATTATATTGTCTATCTTTTTCTTTATTAGCTTCAGCAACTCTTTTTCTCGTATTAGTAAAAATCTCAAGCAAATTCGCATCGCCCGACTTTTTAAAAATACGTAAAAGACTATTATAACTTGGATCATCGACAATACTTTCATATTTACCTTCTAAATACTTTGTAGCGTCTTCATCTTTACCAGTTGCCTTTGCCATTTCTGCCAAATATTTTAATCTTTCTAAATATCCAGCGAAATTCTTAACATCATTTTCTGTTAATTTTCCCTTTTCACCCTTTTTTTTTAATTCAAAAGTATCTAATGCTTCGCTTATTTTGTCAGCTTCAAATATTGATATATCTTTGCCCTTACTAGTACGATAAGTACCGCTAACAAGATATTTTAACACATCATCATATCCTGCATTACGAGTTGCCTTTAAGCTTAATAATTGAGCTATATCTTTAGCAAATCCCTCTTGAGCAATTTTATTTCCATTACTGCCAATTCCCAAAGACATTGTGGTTTTAAATTGTTCTCTGAAATTTTTGCTCCCTTCCTCAGACAGCCCCAATGATTGAATAATATCTTTTATAGCTGTAGATCCAAGCAAGGTGGGAACTAATGATTTTTTATTACGAGCCAGATAATCAATATCTATTGATGATGCAACACTACCTAAATTTTCAAATCCTTCTCTTAATCCTTGTATTACTTGTAATTTTATTTCATCTTTAACACTACCACTATTATTTTTAAGCATTTCAACCATAGGTGGAATAATGCCGCTAAAATCTAATTTATTAAATTTTTCAGAAGTCATTATATTCATGACTCCTTCTAATTCTTTAGAGGCAGCTTCTGCCATTGATTTTTCATTAAATCCAAAATTTAAATCTAAATCTTTAATTTCTTTTATTCCTTTACCAAGCCCACTTTTAATCTTAGCCGCTTGTTCTTTAAAATTATCGATTACCTCAGTTTCGATATATATTTTTGCGGTCGCTCCTTTACCTCCAGATGGCATAATCATACCTCCTTTCTATTATTGTTACACAAATTTAAGAACTGAATAATTTTGTTTTTGTATAGCAGACATTCCTGCATTTTTTAAAGAATTAATAAAACCCGGCGAAGAAGCTTTTTCTTCAAGATGCCCTAAACGATCTGGTTTTCCGTCGATTATTTTTGCCCCAGACCACCAGCTAGTATATCTAGTTGCACCTTTATGGTATTTTCTTCGCCTACCATGATAACCTTTAACCCATACACTTGTATAAATTTCTTCTTCATCAAAGCCAGCCGGAGTAACACAGCCCGGAGGATTACCATTAAAACCATGTTCATGAGTAGTAAATCCAGAATCTATATCTATACCACCACTATAAATATCTCCATCTTCTTCTTGAAAAGGTTCATAAGAATTGTTCAACATGTCCTTAGTTCTTTTATAATAAATAGGATGACTAGGTTTTTCATGAATTTCAGTATAATAATCTTCCATTTCAATCCTAGCAAATTTTTCGATATTTGTCGCAGCACGTTCTGTTACTGCTTTACAAAATGCTTCATGTAATGCTTTAATATCTGCTTCTAATTGACCATCAGTAACACCTTCTATAGTGTTATTTTTCCATTGCAGATTAAGTTTTATTGTATTTCTCATCTGTTATCAACCCCTTAATTTTATTGACGTCTATATCCTTAATCATTTCTTCAGCCGCACCCAGAAAACTTTCAATCCATCCATGAATCAATGGTGCAAATTTTACAAGCTGTTCTTTGACAAAAGCATGAGGTTCATAATAATTTGTCATAATATCATTGCTCTTCATATTAAGCACACTGTCAAACATAGCAACCTGTGCTTCAGGAATATAGTTAATAATTACGTCTATAAGCCCGTATCTCTGTAATAAATTAAAATCACCTAACATATCATTTTCATCAAATCTGATATTTGTATATGTATTAAGTAATGCGCTAACATACAAAAGATATTTTTTGCAAGAGTCCACTTTAAACTGACCATCTGTAGTAAAATAACTATTAGCAATAATTTGATCACAGATAGCGCATACCACCTCATATCTTTCATAATCTTTCACCGCAAGTGTACCCTCAATATATACACGTCTTGCATCTTCTGATGCACGATTTTTAATTGTTTTTACAAATTCTTTAACAGAGATATATTTAATTCTCTCTTTTTCTGCATCCATAAAATGTGTTCTAACAGTAACCTGTTGTTCCTGATTTGTATTCTTAGCCATAATCTTTATTCTCCTCTAAATTTTTTACAATATGCGATGCCTACACAAATAGCATCGGACTCGTCATCATTTACTTCTTTGTCAAAATTATCTTTAACATATTTAATTGACGCTTGTTTAAATTCATTGCGCTTTCTGCCAAAAGCTTGTAATTTTACATATTTACGCCATTCACTGGGCGCAAATTCATAATAGGCAATTCCATTAAACAAACAATAACCATAAACTGCTCCGATTATCTTCATAAGCAAATCTATAACTTTCATATTTCCAAATACAACGTCTTTTTCTATTACAATAATATCTGGCTTTAATTGTTCAATACTCTTTAACAATTCTTTTATCATTAGTTCAAGACGTTTATAACCATTTTTTTCTTTTTTAAATTCATCAATTACACCTGATTCCTGATATACGCCATTTTTAAAAATAGCCCATCCTGTAGATGTAGTGCTAGTATCAAGAGATAGAAGAGTAATCATATTGTATCCTCCTCTAATTCATAACGGCACCATAAATCATAAGCTTCTTTAGTTTCATCTTTCAAAAAGATCATCACTAAAATCGTATTACCTGTTTTCCTGTCCATTCCTGTGTAAATATCAATTGGATAAATACCATTGGCAATATATAATTTAAATTGCTTGCTATTTACAATGCGCACAACTTCATTAGGATGGTATGGACGAGGATGTAAATTTGAATTTATCAAATCATGATTGACCATAATCCCATTCCTTTCTATTTTTTCGTACAAAAAAAGGGCATAACCTCGCCTAAACAGCGCAAGCTATGCCCTTTATCATTATGACTACCGCCTAAAAATTAGGGGATAGTATTTGTAAAAGTCAAAAATAATCACTGTTCATTCAAAAAAATAATTAATGCTTTTTATAGGCAATTGAACGAGGAACATTCTTGCCTGATTCACGGGTAGCATTATAAACCGCTTTCTTTACAGTATCACCAGCAATTTGTTTTTCAACTTCTGATTTAACTGGTTCGGGTTCTTTTTCTTCTGGCTTAGATTCTTCAGCCATAATTTTTTTATAAGAATTGGCTATAGAATTTTTAAGCATTTTCATTTTGCTCTGATCCATTCTTTGAAGCATTTTTTTGGCATCTTCTTTAGAGGTTTGTCCAGCTTCAAAAGACGAAAGGACATTAAAAAGATCCACACACTCTTGACTACAATACATTGCCATATATGCGGGATAGTTGAGGAATCTGTCACAATTTGTACAGTATTCATAATGTTTTCCGCAAATGACACAGGTTCTATCAAATTTTCCCATAATAATTTGCTCCTTTACTTATTTTTTTTATAATTACCTTTTAAAGACTCTCGATATTCACATAAACCTAATTCTCGCCCTTTTCGCAGATATCGCACTACAGTGCCAACATGAATATGATATTGATTTGCGATATTAACTAAAGTCATATCAGGATTATCTTTATATAATTTACAAATTGTAATTAATATATTTTTTTGAGCCATTAAATCAGCTTTATCATAATCTATATAACTTACATCAAATGGAATATTTGATGTAATTATAGAATGTTTAATATAATTTTTATCGGATTGACTACAATCAAGTTCTATATAATATTTAATTCCATTTTGTAAAGCCAGATCTTTTTTTCTTTTGTCAATTTTTTTTTGTAATTCTATTTTATGCCAACCATTTTCATAATGTTGCGCACCATTTGTTTCTATTATACAATTATATTCGGGCAAATAAAAATCATATCGATATTTATCACACCATTTAAAATCAGATTTATTTAATTGAGTTTTATAATTTACACCTATTTGTTCTAAAATATTAAGAAAAAATTTTTCTGGATAACTAAAACCATCAGAACATTTTGGGCATCCAAAAGATTGATAATATAATTTACTTGCTGATATTTTCTTTTTAAATCCACAAAAAGGACATGTCATATCAGTTTTTTTGCTACTGTTTTTAGTATGTGTGTAAATATAGTTGATATCATCAATATAAGGAATAGCCCAAGGTAACGTAGTAGATATATCATTTATACCAACTACAACTTTAGTTCCTGCACAACACCCGCATCCCTTTCCATCCTTTAATTCAGATTCATTTACCCAAAAATCATCTATTGTACAATCATATCCGCAATTCAAACATTTATATTGATAATATTTATGATTCCTATTATTTGGATTTTTATTAACTTTAATATATTTTCTTGCAGTTATTAATAAATTTCTATCATGAGATTCTATATGATCTTTAATTATATCTCCTTCAGAATATCGCCATTCTATTGTTTGTCCAAATAATTTTGCTATTTTACCTTTTTTAATATATTTTCCATAAAGCATATATTTTTTCCCTTTATATATCACATATACTTTATCTCTTGATTCAAAATCTACGATTTTAAAACTGTCTTTTAAACCATCATACTCAAATGGTATATTCAGTCCAACAGCATTTTGCCAATCACAGGCTTCTTTACCCATTTTCAGAATTTTTGGTACTTTTTCTAAATTGCAATTTCGCATATAAATCTCCTTTAACTTTTCTTCCTTCCCAAAATCCCGAAATAAAAACAGAGTGGGCTGTGACACCCACTCTGTCATATAGCATATTTAATTATAACAACTTAAAATCAGTTGTCAATATTCTTCTTACTGCTCGGTATCAGCTGTAGCATAGTATACGTGATACAGTGCCTTATCAGTAGAGCAATAATCGACCTGAAGACTACCTGCGAAATCCAGAGTCGGATTATCAGAATTCAGAGCGATAGTGGTTTCAGGACTAGGCTGGAAGGACGGAAGCACAATGTAAACCAAACTGTTACTTTCCCCAGTGCTTATTGGGTACTGACTATATTTCTATAGCGGATAGGTATTTCTGCCTATCTCTCACGTTTCCTATTTTGATTATAGCGTGAGTTCAGACTATATATCATCCCACATCATTCTTGTGGGCAACAGCTTCAATAAAATAATTACTTATCTTATTCTGTAGTCGTTGCGGATTTTCGATAATATTATCGAATCTTTCCTCAAGATTACCCATCTCTGGGCTTTCCTTGATATAGCTGTTATTGACACTTTTTTATTTTAACGATGTGTAAGTGTATATGAATTACTTCATAATCGTCATCTACAATCTATTAAGCGACTTTTAAATAAGTCCTTATTTTATTAGATTTTTTGAGAGCGCGTAACACATCAGCTTCACAGGGATCAACACACAGACCCTTCAGAGTCAGGCGCACAGTTGCCGGGAACTTGTCGGCAGAGTTAAGAATATCAACACCTTCAGTCACCTGACGATCATACTTAACAACATACTGAGCCTCAGTAGAATCAGTAGGAGGAGTAAAAGTAGTTCCACTCAGACCAAATTCAGTTGCGGAAGCAGCAGAACCAAGAGTATAAGCTTTACCCATGGCACCATTGGTACCCAGGGCATTAACAGTAATTCTAGCGCCAGAAACATATCCCGTCAGAGTCGCAGTCGTGCCGGACTTGACAGTGATAATCTTAGGCATAACAATAACATTCTCAGAAGTAGCAATATTAGCATCGTTACCAGACTGAGCCGCCAGAACATTCAGGTTAAGCATGGCGTTAGTTGCGGTAAACTCGCCAGTCTTTGCGTTCCAAAAGCGCTTAATCAGCGTTCCATCTTTATCAACGGCATCACGAGACTCAGCAGAGATTTCAATGGAAGCCTCAGACAACTGAGTCAGAACATAAAGAGGTGTGCCGTCAAACTTTTCGGCATAACCCATAGAAATTCTATCGATAATTAAATCACCAAGTTTAAAAGCCATAGTAATTACCTTCCTTTCTTTTAATTTTCATTTATTTTTTAGCAATTCCTCTATCATATTCATGTTTAATTTCACGCATAAAATTGAATTGCTCTTTATCTACTTTAGAAACATCAGCAAAACCAGAATATGAACCATGCAATAAAGCGCTAGTAGATTCAATAATTTGTAATCTTTGCACACTATCCATAAATTCATAATATCCAACTTGTTTTAATTCTTGTTTATTATATTTGAATCCCGGATGATTCAAACATCCAGATATCAGTGGCAAAAGATAAGATGTAGAACTATCGCTATCTTTTTTTTTAGCATTTAATTTCATTTCTTCTTCTTCAATTATCCATTCTTTTGTTGTGCGATCCTTAGCTTTTTCTATTTTAGGAAAAATATTAAAAGTACTTCTTAAATAATAAACAATTACGTTATAGCTATCTTCATCTAACTCAATTTCTTTTTCAGGATTATAGAGGGTCGAATTTCGTAAGAGTTTGATAACATCTGTAATTCCTTTTTCATCAATATTTGTCCATTCTTCTTCGGGCAAAGTAAATATCTCAAATTCAGAAAAATCTAAATCTCCAAATATTAAACGGGTCTGCTCTATACTCAAAGTCCGATAAAGAATTAAAAATAGTTGATAATCATTTAAAAAAGTCCAATCAATATTCATATCCTTCCAAAGAAATAATCTATAGCTAGTAGGATTAGCAGTGAATATATTTAACATTGACCAAAAACTGGATTCTCCATATTGTTTGTCATATTCTAAAATATCTCCAATAGTAGGTTGATGAATAGTAATGAAATCATTTACTTTAAAATCGTCTCCGTAGAATAATTGTAATTGAGTAATATTATAATTGACTGAAGTCATCATATTTATTATTAGTACCCATATGCCCATTAACGACATTAGGCGCTTTCATAAAGAATCTCATTCTACGGATATAATATTGTGCATCAATAATCATAGGTTTATCTTCATAACATTTTAATTGTCTTCCTAATGCATTAGTCCAACATAATAAGTCACGAATGATATAACTAAGTAAATCAGTACGTGCTATTCCATACTCAGTATCCATATCATCTTCATGAACAACACAATACACTTCAATAAGTTCATTCTTTACCGCTTTACCACCACGATCATATCTGTCCGTTTGATCCCAAATATCAAACATAATAAAATTCAACACTTCTTTTTGTACACCATTTAATTTAATCCAAGGTACGATTTGTTCATGTTGAATCGCTTGATTATAATCTAATATTTCCTGACGTTTCTTTAATTCTTCTTCTGTGGGATTATTAGCATCCCTATATTTGTTTAAAGGCTTAGGAAATTTCACACCTAATGCCTCTTTAAGATCTGGATCCTCTTGAAATATTTTCATTATTTGATCTTTTTTATAAATAATGTCATTATTATGACGATTATCCAAATCTCGTTTTATATTGGCTATATCTCTTTTCATCCTATTACCTCCAGCTCTATTGTAGAACGACTTTCACCAGTAATATCAGTAACCGTAAGAGTAAAGGTATGACCAATTAATGTTGATGCTTTTTTAGGATGAATAGATATAATATTATTATCTATAACATCCATAATCATTAAACCATCCAAATGTTTAATTTCAGCGTCTGTTAATCCATCAATATCTTTTAAGTTTAACTTCCACTCTGATTTTCTGTCATATTCTACAACTTGTGATCCACCAACAGTTCCTCTGTAGTATTCCACAACAAAATAATATGTACCATTTATTTGTAATTTGTTATAATCACTATCCCTTACTTCCTGATCGACATAATCAATTTCCAATTCGCCGTTTTCATTAACATGTGCTGTATAAATATAACTGGTTAATGTTTCATTTTGAGGTTCAGCTTCAGGAATAACGATTTTAGTTTCACCAGTATCATCATAATAATCACATATTAAAAGTTCACGATTATCACGCTTCTCGTTCCACTCATCCTGTTTAAGAGTTAAATTAATAATTCCCATCGGATTAAGATCAACTACTTTTGTAATTTCATAAACTTTAGGATTAATTATATTATGCGACATAACAAAACGTTGTTCATGAGCCATATATCGTGTATCACAAAGGTTGAAACGTTTAAGACCCTCATCCCCATAAAGGTAATGCGTGTCCGGCACCCAGCCATTTGTGATGTTATCTAATTGTGTACTTATATCATTTGTCCACACGCCACTTGTATATTGAAGTCTTACTTTATCAACTCGCTATAATTGATAAAGAATTAATTAATGGTTCGTTATAAACAATATGTCTATAACAAGCATACTTTCTATGAAAATGAATAGTAGAATTTTGATACAAATAATCTAAAAATTGCTTTACTTGTTTCCCACCATGCAAACTAATGGTATACAAATTTTCCATTTTATATTCTTTTCTATGAAATATAGAAAAATGTATATCTAATAAATTTTCGGTATATTCTCTTATGTAATTAACCAAATCATATGTCCCCATAAATCCACAACCTTTATCTTTAGAACTTTTACTTATCCATCCATCACCCTCCCAACATCCACGTATAAAATGAGGATATAATTTTTCGGGTAAAAAATCTGGAAATTTTAATGTGTAAGTTTTATTAGGAATAATTCCCCATTTTTCTAAGGACGTGGCTATTTGCTTATTGTCTATAATTAATGCATATTGATTTTTAGGATTATATATTTTACCGTTAGGAAACATCTTTGGCTCTGTAATTATATACTTTAAAGGACGATTTGATTGCAAACATTCCTGCATTTTATACAAAATATCCACGTCTGTATCTTGTAATTTTAATACAATTTGATAATGCATATCTCTGTCACAACGACATCCATCAGTATACAAAAGCCCCAATATATAAGCCTTTTCTGGGGTATCTATTTCATCAAAATAATGTTGATTAATAGAATATCGTTGACGAATATCAGAAAGACTACGAATATTATTTCCAGATTTAGTTATAATTACTTTAACAGCCTCTTTATCCATATGATAATCTTTAGCAATATATTCATAACCATCACCTTGCAAATACCTATTTATAATTTCATTTTCTACATCTGAACTTATGGGTTTCTTATTTAAAACAATTTGGTGGGTAGTTAAAAAATGAATCATTGTACTATATGACACGTTATATTTTTTAGCCAAATCTTTCATTTTCATACCACTCATTCTTAACTCCCTAATTTCATCTTCATGTTGCCTTAATATTTCAATCATTTTCATATCACAATCCCCCTTAAAATTGCACAAAAATAAAAAGCCATAATTTCCACATTAAGGGCTGTGAAAAAACAGGAGCGACCTGCTGTCTGGCTTTTTATAACCATATAATTAATTTTTCTTTTGCTTTCACAAAAGCAGAGACCATATCTTTACCATGCTATTATAATAGTTTAGGTAACCCCCACTTCGGCACGCTTGTACCTACACTTTGGTCGTTGAACCTTCCCCTCATCAGGGCTTGGCTGCTGATTATCCAATATTATTAATTTTCGACTATCATATTTACGCTTATCTCATCGTTGTATTGTAGTTTAATAATCTCTTAGGAAGTCCCAGCAATTCAAGGGTATTCACATATAAGGTTTCCTCTTATAGTGAGCCATACTTGACTATTGGCGTTTCTGGAGCAACCAATAACATGCATTAATTCCCATTCCCCGTGAACCTTACACATCCACCTAAAATCCCAGTTACATTTTAAAATATTATATCTGACAAATTGTGTTTCATCGTTTTTGTTAACTATCATCCACAATTTATTCAAATCAAACCCTTCATCCTTAAAAGGATCGACTGGCTCAAATTCTTTAAAACCAATGTCATCATCAGTATCATTAGGTATAAATACATATACTCCAATTGGATAATGCACTTTGGGTCTAAATTGTAAATAATAGTCCACAGCGTCTTTTAAAATAGATACAGTAGCATGTTTAGAATACTTGGCGTCTTCATAATGCCAACCATATTCAGGGTCAAGTATATATACTCGTTTATATCCTGTGTCACCAGTAAAAGTAGCATTCATTATCATATCTGACTGATTACGTCTAGCCTGTGATAAGTTTTTACCTCTACTGGTCAACATTGATTTATACATATCTTGTGTAATCAAACCACATCTCCCTCATCAATCTTGTCAACAAGGTTATGTGCGTCTAATACAAACTTTCTATATGCTTGATAATCAAACTGTTCATTACAAGATTCTTTATAAGCAGCTTGGAGTTTACAACAAATTTCAATGATTGGCGTAGGATAGAAGAGTAATTCATTTAACCCATCTATCTCTTTCATAAGATTTATAAAATATTTTTTAAAATCTACATTCTTATAATTTTGTGCTGTCTTAGGATCCTTATAGAGTAATAGCCAAAATAATTTTTTATGGAGTTTATCTTTAAATTCAGCAATTTGTTCTTTACTGAATTTTCCATAGAGATAGTTCATTATGATTCACCACTCCTTAATTTAGATGAAGATGAAGAACCATCAATATATGAATTATTAGTAAGTCCTCTATCTCTAATAATTTTTCTTTGTAGATAAATTGCTTTATCTAAAATTTCATTATTTACAGCTGTATGATTAGCTTGCGCATAAAATTTTTCTGCACTTGTACCATACATTTGTGTAAGATTAACAGTACTAAAGACCAAAGGCATAAGCCATTGAGCAATCATACCATAACCAATAACATCCGTAACAAATAATTTATCCATAGAGTCGGTTGTTTTTCTTACTAATTCATATTCAATATGTCCCTCAATAATGACGGGTTCCCCTGTCACTTCATCAATAATAGTTTCACCAGTTTCATCCAATTGTTCAGTTGGATCATTAATGGTGATACTATTAAAAAGTCTGCTTACATAAGGATCACTAACAGCAGAATAAATTAAACCCCATAAAAATTCATTCCGATATTCATCTGTGATATCCTCTGTAAACAAATTTAAAATCTCCCCCTTCCGAAGAAAGGAGGAGATTAATTCATCGTATGTAATAGTAGGCATTGGTCTACCTCCTATTTACTTACTCTTCGCTATCAGAAAAACCAATCAGAAGATTAAGATCTGTTCCCCAAATCTCATCAAGTCCCTTAATAACTGAAACGCTATCAAGTTCCCCGCTTCTGACCATTTCAGATGCAATTGCTTTTAAACTATCCTCAATACCCGCAGGAAGTTGAGGAATAATTTGTTTTATTTCATTAATAGGTCGTTGCAAGATTTGTTTAATATCTGATATAGGATATAAGGTTTTATAAAAATCACTCAAAGTATTAAATTCAGCCACAAAATCCTCATCATCTACAATAATCATTGGATAAAAAAGAATCCTAGTTCTTTCTCGAACTTCGGCAACCAAATCCTGATACTCAATTTCAATTTTGTCACCTTTACCAAGAAAAGTATATATTTCTCTTGTGCGTTTTCCAATTAAATGCGTTCTTCCAGCAAGCACAGAATGACATAAAATTCTATCTGTATTTTTAAAACTTTTTTTTACTGGAGCAACTTTAATTTCACCCTCAATTCCAACATCACTTGTAACAACACGTTTTGCGCTTCTTGCCATATCTTTACTCCTTTTAATCCTTATTTAATTATAACTTATCACGGCAAAGTCCAAATGCCGAAATAACGCCCAAGCTGAACACCAACACCGAATCCACGAGTCATTTCATACTTCATGACGTCATCCCAACGTCCGTTTTCTTCGCCCTTCTCAGTAATCTGATAAATCTCGGTCTCGCCTTGGTCAACAACTTTAACAAATTTATCTTCAATAACGGGAAGAATTAGAAGAGTCTTGTCAGAAAAAGCCTTAGTAGTCAGAGAACGATCAAGATAACGATTAGGAATCTCAATCATTTCTGTACCCTCATAAGTACCCAGACGTCCACTAGCCGCAACGCTTTCTTTCTGAGACAGGGATCTCCAGTTTACATCAGTTAAAGCATTCAAAGACTTAAGAGCCGTCTTCGTACCAACAATAACAGCCGCACAACCATTGATAGTTTCTACTTCTGTGATAATATCATCAAAACTTGCCTTAACCAGAGTGTTATTACCAATCAGAGTAGGGCTTACGGGAAGCCTTTGATAAGCATTAGTGAAAGCCGCATAAATCTGAGTAATCAGTTCTTTCTGGAACGCCTTAGCAATAGCATTAACCAAAGCTGCCCAATCATCCTGACCAACCAGATAACGGTCAATCTGTGCACCAACAGCCGCACCATAAACTTCTTGTTTAACGGTGAACTTCTCACCACGACCAAGCCTCTGGAGCAGGAAATCATGATGCTGACCAGAAACCTTAGCCACACTCAGAATAGTTCTATCAGGAGTTGTAAATTCAATAATGTCATCATTCGCAATAGAACGGCGATCAACATATTGCATAAAGAAATCATTTTCACGCAGTCCTTCTTCAATTTTCAGATCAACAACCTCTTCAATAACTTCAAACAACTCTTCACCATGCTTACGCATAGCACGATGCAGAGTGCGTTTAGAAGGTTTCTCTTCATGAATATCAAGAACTTCAAAAACCAGTTTTCTCAGTTTATCATTAGCTTCTTGTTTAGAAATAACCTTGCCATCAACAACAATATCACTGTCATTAGCAAGATCAAACATCAAATTGCGTACAGACTCATAAGGAGTCTCGGCAAAGATATTTCTCAAATGTTCACTCGAAAATACTTTAATCATATCGCTTTATCCTCCTTTCTATAGTCTATTAATTACCAACAACATATTTACCAGATGCAAAAGTGACGCTTTTATTTACTGCAGGTGTGCCAGTAAATCCTTCTGCGGACATTTCAAAAATATCACCTTTTGTCAGAGAATAACCTTTAACAGTATCGCCAGCTTTATTAACCCAAGCTTTAGGATTTACAGTCTCAGGAATTGCTTCATAAGGGGAAATTTCAGGCATCAGAATCCACAGCGCTTCTGTAGCAGCTGTAACTTCAACATACCAGTTGCCATTGGCGGCTTGCTCACGAATAATACCAGCAAAAGTATTAGGAGCGGTTGTTTCCTGATAAGTACCTAATTTAATATAGTTGCCACGTCCAACAAGAACGCCATTATCATGGTCAGCAGTCAGCTGAATGTCATAAATGTGCCCACCACCACTTGCCGCAAGCAGTTTAGAGGGGAAGGCTTCGTTATGAGTAAAAGTAATTGCGAAATCAATCATAACGTTTATCTCCTTTCTATAAATTTAATTAAAATTAATCAAAGATATTGCCATATCTTTTGTATTCAGCACTCTTTCCCTCTGGAATTCTAAACAGAGAAAATTTATGCTGATTAGTATCCTTTGCTACATGTGTTTTTTTGCTATTGATCTTAGCAAAAGAGAGCAGAAGAGCATCACATTTATTCTGAATTTCATCAGCAGAATATTCAGAAATATGTTCTTTAATTTGCGCGAATTCAGCAGAATCAGAAATGACTTCCCAATCTTCAGAATTAATTATAGCTTCTTTACGAGAATCTTCTTCAGCTTTCTGATATTTAGCAAGTTCTTCAGACATTGTAGAATATTTAGAACGAATATCATCGAGTTGTTGCTCTTCAGTATCAGTTACATAAATTGCATGAACAGGAACTCTGTCACCTTTTAATGAAAAAACGCCAGCTCTCTCATTATAAGATTGACGATATGCAGTCCCATTCCAACAATCAACCATTACAAGTTCTTTATCATAAACAACAACATTATAATAAGCGTTATCATTTTCAGAATAAGCATCATTTACTAAAACACTTAATGCATAAATTTTATCGTTTAATGATACTGAAAATTCCTTATCATTAATAGAATAAACAATTGTATTTTCATTTACTGAATTATTTTTTTTAATAGAAGATAAGGGTGCTTCATCTTGAACTATTGTATCATTACTTTGTTCGGAATCTTCTTCATCATTTTCATCTGGGTCTTCAGAACCCTCAGAATCTCCATCATCAAAATTCGAATCAGGAGTCTCTTCTTCTGGCTTAGAACCAAACATTTCTTCAAACTTTGCTTTTAACTCTTCATCTGTAAGATTTTCATAATCAAAAGTTACATCTTCAACTGTCACGTTGTACTGCTGTAAAAGTTGTTCAAATAAGTCCATTTCGTTTTTTCCTCCTTTCGTAGAATTTTGATCTATCTCAAATGTGGTTTTATCCACATTGAAATTTAATAAAGATATGTTAGCACCTTCCATAGCTGGTTCTACAGTAGAACCATCTTCATAATATCCAAGAATAGTAATTCCTTTGAATACAAAATTATCTATGTTAAGGATTTTTTCTTTGGCATCATATGAAAAATCATACACATCGATTTCTACAGATACCGGGCATTGTCCATCCGCATCCATAAGAATTTCAGGTGCTTTCGTATATCCCTCATAAAGATAAGCATCTGTCTCAATATATTCCTTATCTTTGTCGGCATCATAAACTAATTCAGGTTTAGCGTCTGTAGGAACATGACCCACTGGAATTTCATCATAAACAACTTCTCCATTATCATCTTCATGCATTGCATGCCAACCAAAAACATTTTTTTGTTCTCCATCAATTTCAAGTTGATGAATATATGCTAAAATAGGTCGATTCTTAATACTTTTTAAATTCTTTTTCATAGAACTATAGGTAATTTGACTATGATTTTTATTTTTACCCACATGAGCAGCTTTTAAATGTGTTTTAACAAGTCCGTCCTTGGACGTGTCTTGAGCAAAAGATAAAACGCCCTCAAGTCCAACGGCTACAAAAGAGCCGCCAACAAAATTATCTTTAGAAAAATTAACACTGTTTCCTTGTTTAACTAAATAATCATAAAAAGCATCTATAGTAATAAACATAATTGCACCCCCTTATAAACATACCGTTTTTGAGAAGGTGCATTTATCAATAGGAACAGTACTAAACTCTCCATTTTCAAAACGACCTATATTTACAAAAACAAACAAAGTCCCCTCTTTTTCCATCTCAGGATAACCCGCTTGTCTAAATAATTCAGCTACCTCTGTATCAGAGGTTTTAATAAACGGTATTTTTTCCATTTTCAACCTCCTTAACCATTTGACCTGTCTCTTTTAAGACGACTAGCCTCACCATCATCTGTAAGATCCGAATCATCGGATTCAGGTCTGCCAACTTCTCCATCACCATTACTAGTAGATGTATGACTAGAAACAAGTGGACTATTAAACTTATTGGATAAACCAAGAATATTCTCTTCCAGATAATTAGTAGCTAATGATTCATATTCACTTATACCATTTAATGCATTAAGTGCTAATTTAACAGGAAGACCATAAGTACCATTTTCTAGTAACTCTTTTCTAAAATCTTCCTTTGTATAAGCACTAATCGGGAAAAACACTACTTTGCAAGGAGTACTAAGATTATATGTAGCATATCTATTAACCCAACCTTGGGTTTGACCAAGTAATGAACTAATAGCTAATTCAGTATCTACTTTCATAGCAAGTTTCAAACCAGTCGTACCTGTAATAGAAATACTATTAAGTACTTGACCACCCATACCAGAATTAAGAACATTTTCTGTAGCTTTTGTAACTTTATTACTATTAGTAGTAGCATCATTATCGCTAAAACCAATAGTATTTAATTTTCCGGGTACAATGGCGGCAGAAGTATAATCTGGCAACGCTTCTTCGCACATTCTATTAAAATATTGAATGATAATTTCAGGATCAACTTTCCAATCATCAATATTTTTACTTCCAGTAATAGTTTCCATTTCCAACCAAATCAGCTTATAAATATCCTGTTCATCCGCAATAGCTTGAAAATCTTTAACGTCTTCCAAATTAATTAATTCAGCAAATAAACCAGAATAATATGGTACAATTACTTTCCAATCTTCAACATTTAATTTTAAACAAACAGTATACTCTTCTGGAAATACCTGCCATTTAAAATCATCACCACCAGACTCATATTGACGATACATGCTTTCAAAAGGATCTCCCCAATATTCAAGCAAATAATTATATGTACCTGTAAAATACGACATATCCATGGCAAATGCAAAATCGCCACTTGGAAATCTGCCCGCAATTTTGCAATAATCTGGATCAAGTGGAAGAATAAATAATCCATTATCATCATCATAATAAGCACAACCATAAAACACATCTTGAAGAAAACAGATAAGATATATCATTAAAAACTTTTGCTGAAGGTCAAGACTATCAATGAATTTAGCTGTTTCTGCATATTCCTTCAACATTTTTTGATCGTTTTGTGTATTAGCAGTTACATCATAATTTGGTATAATACGTCTTGCGTCTAATTCAAACATAGTCGCATTATAATTAATAAGTTTCTTATACATTTGTGAACGATAATATAAATACCAAGAAAGATTTCTGAGATTCTTTTCATTATTACTTATATTCTTTAAATAAGAAAGTAATTTTTCTTTATTAAAAGTAGGAATTGCTTTCCTTGTATTTTTTGTCACATCTGTAATTTGTTTAAATGAAGTTTGAGCAGCTTCAAAATTTTTTAATCTATCATAATTGTTATTATAAAAAGATTGTAATTCAGAAACTGTTTTTTCTCCATGTTGCGTTATAATTGTATCTCGTGTCTGAGTTGTGCTCGACACATTGCGATTTCTTTTTCTTTTACGTGCCATATGCACCTCCTCAAATTATTCTATTATTTTTTGTACGTCCTCTACGAATAACAAGTTTATGAACTAATTGTTCCGCATCAGAAAAATCTGGCTTTAATTGTAATTCAAGCTGCTTCATACACCAATAATTATACGAAAGAGATGAATAACGGTCTTTTCTATTACCTTTAGTTTCGTATACTTTTAATTTACCATCTTTATAGTAACCTTTTAATTTTACTAATTCAAAAATAGCCGCTGATGTTTCTGCATAAGATTTTAATAATTCACCTTTTTCATATATCGTTAATTTCTTATATCCTTTAAATTCTTTTGAAAGGAATATTTCAGCATCATTTTCAGATACAAGAAAATCAATATTGCCATTTTGAATAGCATTACGAAGTAAAATACAATAAACACTATTCGAATCAGCAGATGCCTTAATTGAATAAACAACTTTCTTTGCGTCTTTTACTTTACAACGTTGTGCCATTTCGTCATTATTACAACAACTTAAAGCCTTATAAGTATTTCCTGTTTCTGGATCGTATTGATCTTTTATAATAAAATCATATACGCCCAAACCACTTCCATTACAGTCTAATACCAAATAAGTACAATTATATTCATAAAAATATCTTATAACTGTTAAACCAAGTTCATCAGTAGTTAAACCCTCAAAAGTTTGACCAAATATATAATGTCCTTTATATTTTGTGTCAGTTATTCGAAGTGCATCATTGATATATATAGCAGCAGCATCATTCCGTTTTTTCTTTGTAGAAGCCATAAGAGCAACGTCAACAGACATTATACGCTCTCCATTTTTAGGGGATAATGGCACAGGATTGTCTTTAGAATAAAACTTTAAAGGTAGCAATCCTTTTTTGTTAACTCTCAACCTTGACGCTTCATCAAAACTAAACACGCCACCTTCATTATCACCATACCAAAAACAATCGTCTTCCATATGAAAAGCAACTTCATCAAAATCATCTTCTGACATTCTATCTTCTACTTCATCTCTCATAAGAAGACCTTCAAGAATGGATATCTGATATGGAAGTCCGCAAAGAAAATACTTACGTTTTGGATTAATAAAATTTTTGAAATATGCCAAAAATTTTTGATATCCCCAACTTGATTTAAGCCAAGCTGAAGACATATATATTTCCTTGTTACGTTCTTGAAGATGCGCATATTCTGGTTTACTTAAATATCCCGGATTTCTTGGTGCTTTAAGAAATTCTCTAATAACACTATCTATAATTTTTTTATCGGTTTTTACATACTCGTCAACAATAATAATATTGCAGTGCGCAGAACGAGCGTTTTCAGTACTAGTGGTTATTTTAATCCAACTATCATTTTTAAAATATACTGATCCATCATTTTGTCCCATGCTTATTTTTGCTATTTCATTTCTCAAAAAACTACTTTGGGGACAAAATTCATCTTTAATTTTTAAAATTGATTCTGCGGCTTGTTTCAAAACTGGAGCAGTTATTATTACTTTAGAACCCGGATATAAAATACAATAAATACATGCCACAAGTGCCACAAGCATTGTTTTCGTTCATTATTATCTGTAAGCTTTTTATCTTACACTCTGGAGATTTCTCTCATTTTCATCGGTTGGTCATTTCCAACCCAGTTTGGCGTACATCATCATTTGCTTTTATTACAAATGTCGAGAACTCTTGGAGAGATTATATTTATTCACTCTCTACGCTCTACAGTGTCCAACTGCCTTTCGTAATCAGTTAGCTTACCTCGGTATTACCATAATTATTTTTATATTCTTCAAATTGTTCTTTGGTGTTGTCTCCATTGCCATATATTTTATGAAATCTTTTATGGCAATTTTCGCACAGAGTAGCACCATTATTAATATCGAATCGCAGATTAATATATTTATTCCATGAATATAAATGATGTGCGTTTAATTGTTCCTTAGAACCACATAATATACATGACCAATCATCTCTTTTAAGAACCGATCGCCGCCATTGATAATATCCAAATTCATTTAAACGAGAATAATCCGCTGCACGTTCTTCATCTGTCAACATAGGATTCCATCTATAATGATTTTCTCCTCTAGCATGACAGCAAAATCTATTAGGACACCCATGCCCCTGAATTAAAACCGTTGGACGTGCGCTATATTCTGTCCCACACTTATTGTGCCGAATTTTAATATTAGTTTGGCTATTAATATATTCTCCCAAAATCGTATATTCATCTCCGTATTTCTTAAATACTTCTTCTTTAAATTCCTCTAAATTTCGATAAGGTTGAATACACTTACGACATCCTTTACCACTTTGATAATCGTTCCATGTTTTTTCAAAAATATGACCATTCGGGCATTGAAAAACTAATTTTTCTTCTGAATTTTTTGATCCATTAGAAATATACTCTGTTGATAATAACATATCATTTCTATGATTATTAATTATATATTGTTTGATATTATCAATAGAATATTTATTATAAGTAGATATAGGATTTACTCTCGTTCGCCCCAGTTGCATGGGAACTCGAACTTACGTCCGTTCTTGATGGCTTCCTGCAGGATTTCGATGCCTTTGGTATAAGGCAGTCGTACGAACTCGGTGCTAATGACAGACTGCAGTCGCTCGATGAGCGTCTTGTCCACCATCTTGTTGAGGAATTCGAGGTCATCCTTGCAGTTGTCGAGTGCCCAGCGTACACAATATTTAATAAAGTCCTCCTCGAGGTCCATCAGCTCTTCCTGATCCATGAAGGCAATCTCAGGCTCAATCATCCAGAACTCGGCAAGGTGACGCGGGGTGTTGCTGTTCTCTGCACGGAAGGTAGGTCCGAAAGTGTAGATGGCTCCGAGGGCCGTAGCTCCCAGCTCTCCTTCGAGCTGTCCAGAGACGGTGAGCGAGGTCTGCTCTCCGAAGAAGTCATCGTCGTAGATAATCTTTCCCTCCTCGTCCTTCTTCAGGTCATAGAGGTTCTTGGTCGTTACCTGGAACATGTTTCCTGCTCCCTCACAGTCGCTGGCAGTGATGAGCGGTGTGTGGAAGTAGAAGAATCCGTGATCGTGGAAATACTTGTGGATGGCGATGGCCATGTTGTGGCGTATGCGCATCACGGCTCCGAAGGTATTGGTACGCAGACGCAGGTGAGCATTCTTGCGCATGACCTCGAAGCTCTGACCCTTCTTCTGCATGGGGTAGGTGTTGTCGCAGAGTCCGAGAACTTCGATCTTGGTGGCCTGGATCTCACTTGACTGTCCAGCACCCTGGCTCTCGACGAGGATACCCTCAGCACAGATGCAGGCGCCAGTGGTAATCTGCTTCAGCAGTTCGTCATCGAACTTGGAGGCATCAGCCACAACCTGCACGTTCTTGATGGTGGAGCCGTCGTTGAGGGCGATGAAATCAACGTTTTTGCTGCCTCGATGCGAGCGCACCCAGCCTTTCACGCAGATTTCCTTACCATATTCCGTGCTCCTTAGCACGTCAATTATCTTTGTTCTTTTCATTATTATTATGGAAATAATGGGATTTAGGGAATAATGGGGACGAGGGGTTCATCTTACTCGTAGGCACCCATGCGGAGACGGTCGACCTCCTCTTCAGTGAGGTAACGCCAGTCGCCTCGGCGCAGGTTCTTCTTGGTGAGTCCTGCGAACTGCACGCGGTCGAGCTTCTGCACACGATAGCCGAGCGACTCGAAGATGCGGCGCACGATGCGGTTCTTTCCAGAGTGTATCTCTATGCCCACCTGCTTCTTGTCGTTGGCATCGGCATACTGCACGTCGTCGGCCTTGATTTCCCCGTCGTCGAGCATCACGCCCGTGGCGATGGTCTGCATGTCGTGAGCGGTGACGTTACGGTCGAGGTAGACGTGGTAAATCTTTTTCTTGAGATACTTGGGATGCGTAAGCTTCGAGGCAAGGTCTCCGTCGTTGGTGAGCAGGAGCACACCCGTGGTGTTTCGGTCGAGGCGTCCTACAGGATAGATGCGCTCAGGACAAGCATCCTTGACGAGGTCCATAACGGTCTTGCGCTGCTGGGGGTCGTCGCTGGTCGTGACATAGTCCTTGGGCTTGTTGAGCAGCACGTAGACCTTCTTCTCCAAACTGACGGGCTCCTCATGGAAACGCACGATGTCAGTACGCATGATTTTCGTTCCCAACTCGGTGACCACCTCTCCGTTGACGGTGACGACACCAGCCTGAATGAACTCGTCGGCCTCGCGGCGGCTGCAAATGCCGGCATTGGCAAGGAACTTGTTCAGACGGATAGGCTCGTTGGGGTCGAAGTTCACTTCCTTGTACTCTATACGTTTCTTCATCGAGTACTTAGCGTTGGCGTCGTAGTCGCCTGTGCGCGGACGCTTCTGGAAAGGCTTGCGCGGACCACCCTGCTGGTAGCCGCCGCCCTGGTTGTAACTACTGTTATAGGGGCGCTGCTGACGTGGCTGGTAACCACCTCGTGACTGATAGCCACCCTGTTGGGGCTGGTAATCGCCGCCTTGTGGACGAGGCTTATATCCCTGGCGGGGCTGGTACTGCTGACGAGGCTGGTATCCGCCCTCTTCACCCTCCTGATTGTAGCGTGGACGGTATCCCCCACCCTGCTGCTGATAGCCACCCCGCTGCTGATAGGGGGTACTATTATTAAATGTACGCGCGCGATAGGGACGCGGCTCACGCGGCTGTTGCTGCTGCAGTGAACTTCCGAATCCTTCAGGACGGAAAGCGCCTTCGTCGTCGCGCTGCTGATAGCGGTTGTAACTGTTGCTGCGGTCGTAGCCCTGTGGGCGTGGACTGCTGTGGCTGATACGTGGGCGCGGCGAGCGTCCTACGGGCCTGAAATCCTTCTGATAGCCGTCACGGCTTGGGGATTGCTGCTCTTGGAGCTGGTCTTTTTTCTCGTTTTCGAAATCCATTTGTTGTTTCTTTTGGTAGTGTTACGGGAAGTATTTCCCCGTTACTCTTAAATTAAATACCGGTGTAATTTGATGGTGTGATGGAAGCAAGTTCCTGCTTCACTGAATCAGATACGCTTAGCGTGTTAATAAAGTTTTGAATTGTTTCCTGATTAATTTTATCGTTTGTACGTGTTAAAGCCTTCAGTGCTTCGTAAGGGTTGGGATAGCCTTCACGGCGCAGTATGGTCTGTATGGCCTCGGCCACCACGGCCCAGTTGTTTTCAAGGTCCTGACGCAGCTTGTCCTCGTTGAGTATGAGTTTCGACAGTCCTTTCATCGTGCTCTGCATGGCGATGAGCGCATGTGCAAGCGGCACGCCGACGTTGCGAATGACGGTAGAGTCGGTGAGGTCGCGCTGCAAGCGGCTTACAGGCAATTTCTGTGCCAAGAATGCGAGCACAGCATTGGCCATGCCCATATTTCCCTCGCTGTTCTCAAAATCGATGGGGTTCACCTTGTGAGGCATGGCGCTGCTGCCCACCTCTCCGGCCTTGATGCGCTGCTTGAAGTAGTCGATGGATATATACATCCAGATGTCGCGGTCGAGGTCGATGATGATGGTATTGATGCGGCGCAGGGCATCGAGGATAGCTGCGAGGTAGTCATAGTTGGAAATCTGGGTGGTGTACTGCTCACGCTCCAGTCCGAGGCTGTCGGCCAGGAAACGGTCGGCCCAGTCGGCCCAGTCGTACTGCGGATAGGCCACATGGTGGGCGTTGAAGTTTCCTGTTGCGCCGCCAAACTTGGCAGTCACAGGTGTGTCCTTCAAGGTGCGCAGCTGCTCCTCTAAACGGTAGACGAATACCTTCAGCTCCTTGCCTAAACGTGTGGGCGAAGCGGGCTGGCCGTGGGTGCGGGCCAGCATAGGAATCGTGCGCCAGGCCTCCGAGAGGTCGTTGAGCTGCTCGATGAGCTGCTCCAGGGCAGGGATGAACACCTCGTTGAGGGCATCCTTCAGCGAGAGGGGCACGGAGGTATTGTTGATGTCCTGCGAGGTGAGGCCGAAGTGGATGAAGTTCTTGACGCTCTCGACGGCGAAGCTGCCACCTGCAGCAAGACCATCAAGACGCTCCTTGATAAAGTACTCCACGGCCTTGACATCGTGGTTGGTGACACTCTCGATTTCCTTGACGCGGAGGGCGTCGGCCTCGGTGAAATGGAGGTAAATATCGCGTAGCGGCTGGAAGAGTTCCTGAGGAACGTCCTTCAGCTGCGGCAATGGCAGTTGGCAAAGTGCTATGAAATACTCTATCTCCACGCGGACGCGGTAGCGTATGAGTGCGTACTCGGAGAAGTAGTTGGCCAAGGGTTCGGTTTTTCCCCTGTAACGGCCATCAATAGGCGAAATGGCCGAGAGGTTTGTAAGTTCCATTATATTAAAATGTCCTGATACTTCTATCTTCTTTTCTTTCTTTTCGGGCTTCACAGACCCGACGTTTTGCGTTAGTGGTGCAAAGGTAGTACTAAAAAAGAATATGGAGCAAATTTACAGCCGAAAATTAATGTTTTTTAATTATTGGAGTTTTAGCGTTCCCAGAAATATTGATTACCTTTGCAACGTCGTTCAACGACACCTTCCAAAGATTTTTCATAGGATGATGACCTTTCCAACTAGC
>ERZ809472.10-NODE-10-length-49904-cov-34.185761_pt1 | contig 49904 bp, 77 predicted proteins | sample MGYA00521274_ERZ809472 | MGnify/ENA primary metagenome ERZ809472 (study PRJEB31581, sample SAMEA3312791) | metagenome | study: EMG produced TPA metagenomics assembly of the PRJEB8939 data set (Metagenomic analyses of Rumen microbiomes reveals... | reverse complement strand
GCTAGTCCCCGGTATCTCATTTTTGTACCCCCGCCCGATGTCGCGGCCGTCTTTGAAAATTCTCCGGGGGTGATATTTTCAAACGCTTTTTACAGGAGCATGGGTTTTTCTTGGCCGAAGTATGATGTCCTGGCCGCAACAGTGGCTGTGGATGCTCGCATACGTAGCGGGATATTTCAATGGTCATGTCGAATGATGCCGATTCGACGTTTCCTTCCTTCCTCTCCAGCTCTTTACTCTCCTTTTGAGCTGCTCACTCTCCTACCCATGCTTCTGTAAAAGGTGTTTGAGTTATATTTGTGAATAGAAAGTCGAGGTGACAAACATGGGCCGGAGAAAGGCTCAAGCTCTGCCTCTGGATACTTCTCGCAGCAAACCAGCACGAACCCCAGATGCCAGAGAAAACCAGCTGATCTCACTTGCCTATGATTTGGCCGAGCAGAGATTACGAGATGGCACAGCTTCCTCAGCTGAAGTTGTGCAGCTCATGAAATGGGGCTCCAAGCAGTCACGGCTTGAACAGGAGCTCAACGAAACAAAGATCGAACTTATGAAAGCTAAGAAGAGTGCTCTTGAATCTTCCCAGAGAATTGAGGAGCTCTTTGATAGTGCTATGAAACAATTCCGCCGGTACAACGGTGTGTTTGACGAAGGAGAAGATGAAGATGAAGATGAGTGAACGAAGAATCTACCCTGATGAACTCTGCCATCATGGCATCCTCGGCATGAAGTGGGGCAAACGAAATGGACCTCCTTATCCTCTGGATGCAAAAGATCATTCAGCCTCTGAGAAAAAGGCTGGGTGGAGAAAGAGTCTTTCTTCAGACTCTAAGAAAGAAATAAGAAATGAATACAGAAAAGCCAAAGCGAACAAAGTGAGAGGCAGTAAGAAAAGTAAAAGTGCAGAAGAAGAAGCGTATAAAAGAGTACGCCAAAAATATGGCAAAGAAGGTGAAGCTTATGCTAGAAGATATGGCAGATCCGAAAAAGCTTCTGCTCTCATCGGGGCTGGTGCTGGCATAGCTAATTCTGCGTTGATGCTAGCTAACGTAACTGGCCGAAAGAAAATGAATCCGTATGTCCAAGCCGGTCTCCTAGCTACTATGGGGTTATCTTTGTATAACGAACATCTTCGTTAATAACTTATGAAAACCTATACCGAGCTCATGCAGCTCCCGACCTTTCTTGAACGCTATCGATATTTGCAGCTGAGAGGGCGAGTCGGGGAAGATACGTTCGGATTTGACCGCTGGCTGAATCAGGTATTCTACAGATCTCCGGAATGGAAAGCTGTGCGGCAGGAAGTGCTGCTTAGAGATAACGCCTTTGATCTGGCGCATCCAGAGCATCCTATTGCCGGGAGACTACTGGTGCACCACATGAATCCTATAACGGATAAGGACATAGTAAATCGTGAAGACATTCTTATGAATCCGGAGTATCTGATTACGGTTTCGCACCAGACGCACAACGCAATACATTATGGTGATGAAAGTTTGCTAATCTGTGATACGATTCCTGAAAGAAAGGCAAACGATACTTGCCCTTGGAAATAGCCCTTCGTGAAAAATACATACCTTATAATAGAGAGGAAGGCGCTAAATGTGCATTCCTCTTAGTTTTTTCGAAAAAAAATACATTAAAGGAGAGCGGTCCAATGACGCCAAAAATACAGAACTTGGAAATGGTCAGAGGGGATTCGCTCTCCTTTGATTTGAATCTCGGCGGACTTACAGAGGAGTCGATCATGAGCATTGACTTCTCAGCAAAGAAGAAAATTTCCGACGAGAACTATCTTTTTCACGAGAGCTTTGAGCATGGCGTGGAGAAGATTGGAGAAACTGCCTACCGAGTGACCGTCGCTCCGGAAGATACAGAAGACGCCGAGCCCGGTAAGTATCAGTATGACCTTCAGCTCGGTATTGGCGCTGAGATCATCACGCCGCTGATGGGAACAATCCGACTGATCGGAGATGTGACAAGGAGACACCATGGAGATTAACATTACTTTTCTCGACGGACCTGAAATCAAAATAGATCCGCAGGTTGGTCCTCAGGGTGCTCAGGGCATTCAGGGGCCGCAAGGTGAAACAGGCCCTCAGGGCGAAAAAGGAGATAAAGGCAATATTGGAGAGCAAGGTCCTCAGGGTGAAGTTGGTCCCAAGGGCGATAAAGGCGATACCGGAGAGCAGGGTCCGAGAGGCGAACAAGGACCGGTTGGTCCGCAGGGTCCTCAAGGTACGCAAGGCATCCAAGGTCCCAAAGGCGACAAAGGTGACACCGGAGAGCAAGGCCCAAAGGGCGATCCCGGTGAAATTGGTCCACAAGGCGTCCAGGGAATCCAAGGTCCCAAAGGAGACAAGGGTGATACCGGGGAGCAAGGTCCTAAAGGTGATACCGGGGAAACTGGTCCTCAAGGCACGCAGGGCATTCAAGGTCCCAAGGGCGACAAAGGTGACAAAGGCGATACGCCTGTAAAAGGGACTGATTACTTTACAGACGCTGATAAAGCCGAGCTTGTCCAGGCTGTTCTGAATCAGATTCCGAGCGGAGACAATACTTCGTACTGACAATGGCATACCAATACTATAATCCCAATCCTTTTCACAGATTTGTAGGTGACTGCACGATTCGAGCCATTTGCAAACTGACAGATCAGGATTGGGATTCTGTTTATGTCGGAACTGCATTTGAAGGCTTTTTGTACAAGAACATGCCGTCCGGCAACAGCGTATGGGGTACCTATCTGGAGAGGATGGGTTACACACAGCACATCATCCCGAACGCTTATCTGAGAGGATACACCGTCCGGGATTTCGCGAATGAGCATCCGCATGGTAAGTATCTGTTGGCGCTCGACGAGCATGTCGTAACTGTAGTGGATGGAGACTACTACGATACGTTAGATCCGGGAGATGAGATTCCCCGGTATTACTGGACAAAAGGAGAGTAAGAATCTATGCCTACCAATCTCAATGGTGTACAGCCAGGAACACCGATCACGCAGGGCAAATGCAACATGTACTGGATCGACAATATGCAGGCCGTTCTTGATCAGCCGACCAGCCCGAATGAGCAACTGTATTTCGCTGAAAAGAACCGACCTGTGATCTGGGTCCGGGAAACTGACGGAAACGGGAACATCAAGAATCCTCTGACCAGGCTTACCTTTACGGCTGAACAGGTTCCGTTTGGTCCCGAAGCAAACTTTGTGACCAAGGAAGAGCACCAGAAGCTCTATGAGGAAGTTCGGTCCATGCGTGACATGGTTGAATCTATCTACAACTCATTGAAGTAAGGAGAGAATCATGAATCCTTTGTTTCAATCCTATCAGGAAAAGAACAATCCTGCACAGAACACCTTTCAGGGTTTGGTCCAGAGCCTTATTCCGCAGGGAATGACACTTCAGCAGATCGTTCCAAACGGCATGAGTGCTGAGCAGGTTGTCAGGCAGAAAATTCAAAATGGTGAAATGACGCAGGCGCAGTTTCAGGAGCTTGGCCAGATGGCCTCGCAGCTGATGCAGGGCCTGCGTTTTTAATTCGGCGATGTTCGTCCTGCCCGACAGGTCGACATGCCGTGCAGGTAGAATAAATATTTCTTTATCAGGAGGACAAGACTATGTCTTGGTCTGAAAGCGGTGGCGGAGTTCCCGTCTCAATGAATGTGGTTCCTTCCGGCTATGGCAATGGCGGCGACATGTTTGGCCTTGGCGGAGCAAACGGCGCCTGGTGGCTGATCATCCTGCTGCTGTTCTTCAACAACGGCTGGGGTGGCAACCGCGGCTACGGTAATGGTGCTCCCGTCATCATCCAGGATGGCAACGGTACCGGCGGCGCTGTGCAGCGCGGCTTTGACCAGGCAGCTATCATGAGTGCCATCAACGGTCTCGCCCAGGGTCAGGCAAACGCTGAGGTTTCCCGCTGCAATATGCAGGCAAACGTTTTGCAGACTCTGAACGCCAACCAGCTGACAACCCTTCAGGGCATGAACGGTCTGGCTATGAATCTTCAGAACTGCTGTTGCGAGAATCGTGCCGGGCTTGCTGATCTGAAGTATACGGTAGCCACCGAGAACTGTGCCGACCGTACGACCTTCAATGAGGGCATTCGTGACGTGCTCGTGGCCGGCGGAAACAACACGCAGCGTCTGATCGATGTGTTTGGCGCAAAGATCGATGGCGTGATGGGAAAGATCTGCCAGCTTGAGCTTGATGCCAAGAACGACAAGATTGCTGAGTTGCAGGCCGCACTCAACGATGCAAATCGCCGCGCAGAGTCCAAGGATGAAATTGCTCAGATCATGGCCGGTCAGCGTGCGCTGGCTTCCGAGGTTGAGCAGTATGTTCTGCCGACTCCGAGACCTGCCTGGATCGTTCAGAATCCGAACTGCTGCCAGCCTCAGACGGCTTGCGGTTGCGCAGCCTGACGGGAGGTGCCCGTTATGGCTGAATGGGTCTATGTAGGACAGCAGACTGTCCAGCCCGGTGAGTTCATTCTCTTTAATGAGGTGAATCAGCCGTGCATGCTTGGGCTCATTCTTCATCGTGCGGGCAGCGGTGGTTTCATGGTCAAGGGAACTGCCGTAAAGCCTCAGGCACTGCGTCGTCGCTGCCCTTGCTGTGGCGGAAACGATACGGTGAACTACAAGGTGAAGTTTGGAGCCAATGTGGCCGTCCCAACCGGTGAGACGGTCGGCCCTATTACGGTGGCGATTGTTGTCGGCAGCGCAACGCTTCTCGGAACGGAAATGGAGAGCACCCCGACCGCAGTTGAGGAGTTCAACAACATTTCCAGAGATACGCTCGCGCCGGTTTTCAAAGGATGCTGTCAGGAGATTGGCGTTCGCAATACGAGTCCGATCCCTATCCTTGTTGAGAACGCAATCATCGACATCGAGCAGTAAGCAGGAGGAAAAATCAAAATGGAATTCGGAAAGAATGAAATGAAGAAACTCCTGGAGATCACAGAAAAGTGTCTCTCGGAGATGAGCCAGAAACCGACCCATACTCCTGCGGAAACGAAGGCCTGCAAAGACGGTATGGAGCTTCGTGCCATGCTGAAATGCGAGATTGAAGACTGTGAAGCCAAGGAACATGGCGAGGAGTATAGCGGTTACCGCGCATTTCCCCGTCATTACTCCATGACTGCCTATGGTATGGGGGACGGCATGCGTGACGATTACGCCGGCTATCCCGGTCAGCCTCGAAACTGGAATGGCCAGTACGCCAGCGGTATGCCTTACGATGACGGTCGCAGAAGCTATGGTGAAGACCATGGCTACAGCCGTCATAGTATCGGTGACCGCGCCGTTGAAAAGCTTGAGCATCTGATGGACACAACGGGCTCCGCCTACGAGAAGGAAGAGCTCCGTAAGTTTATCGGTATGATCAAGCGCGAAGCAGACAAGTAAACCATCGGAGGAGCCTTTAGAGCAATCCGAGGGCTCCTCTTTCCGTAGTGAGGACTGTGTCAATGGAAAGCATCTTGAAAACAATCAGCCATATGATCGGTCCGAGCGAAGACTATGACTATTTCGATACGGATCTGATCATCCATATCAACACGGCTTTCTCACGTCTGTGCCAGCTTGGCGTAGGCCCGAGAGAGCCGTTTCACATAGAAGACGAGAATGATGAATGGACTGACTTCATGGAGCAAGGCAACATGGAGGACATCAAGACATTCATCTATCTGAGTGTGAAGCACGATTTCGATCCGCCTCAGAACAGCTTCCTGATGGATGCATTGGAGAAGAAGATTGAGAAGCTTGAATGGCTTCTGAATTCTGTGGCCGAAGTCGGATACTGATAAGACCGGAAAGGAGAAAGAGATGAGCGAACAAACGATTTACACGTCTTTGATCAGAGCCGGTCTTACCCATGAGGGTGCAGCCGGGTCTATGGGTAATATGTATGCTGAATCGTTGATGAAAGCTAATATTGCTCAGCGTGGCATGACAAATCTTTCCGATGAAGAATATACAGCCGCTGCCGATACAGGTCAGATTGACTTTATTCATGATGCCGTAGGGTATGGATTATGTCAGTGGACTTACTTTACAAGAAAAGCTGGTCTTCTGTCCTATGCCCGTGAATGCGGTGTGTCGGTCGGCGATGAAGACATGCAGGTAAATTACTTCCTGAAAGAACTGCAGGATTATCCCGGTGTTCTCAGCATGTTAATGACTTCTCATGATCTTGAGCTTTGTTCAAGGATAGTCTGCACAGAGTTCGAAAAGCCGGCTGTCAATAATCTGGAAGACCGATATCGGTTTTCCAAGCAGTTTTACGACAAGTTTGCCGGAATGGATGTCAGCCAGGCATTCACAAGCTACGAGCAATCATACCCTTTGGATGGTAGGCATGAGAAGCAATCCGAGCCAAAAGATACGATTGGCAACTTCTTTTCCGGTCTTTTCAATTTTTCAGGTTCCTCTGAGAAAATCAAAATGAAAAATGCAAAGATGCCGGTCCTTAAAGAGGGAGATACCGGCGCAGGAGTGGCTGCAGTACAGGTTGCGCTGAAGTACCACAAGATCGATCTTGGCGATAGCGGAACCCTTGGTATTTTTGAAGCGGGGACGACGATGGGTCTTAAGGACTTTCAGCGAAGAAACGGACTTGCCGCAACCGGAGAGGTCGATCCCGATACTTGGGGGAGGCTGATGCTATGAAGAAGATCAAAACTATGGATCTTGTTCTGGTCCTTATCGCTATCCTGACAATCCTATTTGTAATTGTCAATCTTATGCTGTTTGACATACATGAGACCATCCCAAGCACCCTAGTGACATGCTGGTTCAGTGCAGTTGTCGGGGAATTCGGTGTTCTTGGATGGATCAAAACCACCAAACTCAGGCAGCAAGAGATTGATCGGGAAAAAGAAATATACGAGAGGCTTAAGGCTGATCGTGACAAAACAGGAGGCGTGCAATGATGGAATACATTCCTAAAATAGTCTCCATTTGCAGCCTAATCCTAAATCTGTCAACGGTTGTTGCTCTTTTGGCCAAGCCGATTCGTGAGAAACTGTTCGGCATAGGCGATGTGCGGGAAGGACTGAAGTGCGTACTTCGTTCCGGAATGTTGTCTATTTACTATACCGGGCAAGATCGTGAAGGGAAACTTCGTCAGCATGACTACGAGAATTTTGTTCTTATGTATCATGCGTATAAAGCCATGAAAGGCAACAGCTTTATCGACAAGATCTACAAAGAAGTCCAAGAAATGGAGGTCGTCACATGAAATTCAACAAAGAATGGTTTATGGCGGCTCTTGCGCGGGCGGTTCGAACAGCAGCACAGGTTGCTCTCGGCATGTTTACCATCGGTATGGCCATGCATGAGATCAATTGGCTTCACGTGCTGTCGGTTGCTGCCGTAGCTGCAATTTATTCGTTTCTCACGAGTGCTGTCAGCACACTTCCCGAGCTTGAAAAGCCGGATCTCACGCCTGATGGCAGTCTTGTGATCGACGAATCTGATCCGGATGCCTATGGTGTATTTATGAATTTCGGCAACAAAACTGTCGAAGACATCGTCGGCAAAGACAAGGTCATTCTGGAGATTAAGAATGGCCCTATTTCGGATGACGAGCCGAAAGAGTAAAGGGGAAATTCGTGATGAGAACGGATGAACTTTACCACTATGGCATCCTCGGCATGAAGTGGGGGGTTCGCCGGTATCAGAATCCGGATGGAACCCGCACCGAAGCCGGAAAGCGCCGGGAAAGAAAAGGCTGGGGCAAAGTCGGAAAAGTTGCAGCCGGTGCAGCTGCTGTCGCCGGAGGTCTCTTCGCCAGATCGGCTTATAACGAGTATAAGGGTAAGCCGGAAAAGCATGCTAACTTCAAGAACCTTTCGGACGAACAGAAAGATTTTCTGTTTAAGGCTGATCAGGCTGATGGAAAAGATAAGCCGAAAATCTCCAGAGTCGAAGCTACCGTTAAGAAGGGTACAAAGACAATGCGCGATGCTGGGAAGATTTCTTCTAAGATTTCTTCTAAGAAAGCAGCCCGGCAGGATTATGAGGCCAGAGAGAGACTTCGCAAAGAAGCATCAAAAATGTCAGACGATGATCTGCGTGCCAGAATTAATCGTATGAATTTGGAGAAGCAATATGTTGATCTGAAGGCATATAAGACTGATACTGGTAAATGGTCAGCGCAAGAGAAGATGGACCTTGGTATGGATGCAGTCGAAGCGCTTGCATCTGTTGGTTCCCTTGCTATTGCCGTCTATGGCCTAAAACGAGGATTGAAGGTATAAAATCAAAATGGCACTCAGTAACACGGCGACACCGAAGTATTACGGTATGTTCCGCGATGCTGTCCTGCGCGGTGAGATCCCCATCTGCCGAGAAATCGAGATGGAGATGTGGCGTATCGACAAGTTGATCGCAAACCCCCGGTACTACTACGACGACGAAGCCGTGGAAGGCTGGGTGGAATTTTGTGAAACCGAATGCACGCTGCGTGATGGTCGGCCGCTTCGTCTGCTTGACACATTCAAGCTTTGGGCGGAGCAGGTGCTCGGCTGGTACTGGTTTGAGACGAGATCCGTCTATGAACCGAATCCGGATGGGCACGGCGGCCACTATGTCACAAAGCGATTCAAGAACCGGTTGACGAAGAAACAGTATCTTATTATCGCCAGAGGCGCGGCCAAGAGTATGTATGGCTCGCTCTGGCAAAACTATTTCTTAAACGTCGACGGTTCAACCACACACCAAATTACAGTGGCCCCCACGATGATTCAGGCCAATGAGATACTGGCTCCGATCAAAACTTCCATTGTTCGGGCACCGGGGGCGTATTTCCAGCTCCTTACTTTCGGATCGTTGCAAAACACGACCGGATCTAAGGCGAATCGGGTGAAGCTTGCCTCAACAAAGAAGGGTATAGAGAACTTCATGACCGGCTCCTTGCTGGAGGTGCGTCCTCTCAGTATCGATAAGCTGCAGGGACTTAATGTCAAATGTGCTACCGTTGATGAATGGCTTTCGGGTGATCTTCGTGAAAACCCGATCAACGCCATTGAAGAAGGCTGTGCAAAAGGCGGTGTTGACGACTATCTCATCATTGCAATGAGCTCGGAGGGAACTGTCAGAAACGGGTCCGGTGATGATATTAAACTGGAACTTCTGAAGATTCTCCGCGATGAGTTTGATGACGATGAGGATCGCAACGCTTTTGACGACACGAGCATCTGGTACTACAAGCTTGATGATATTCGTGAAGTCGGTGACCGGTCCATGTGGCTTAAGGCTAACCCGAATCTTGGGCACACTGTAACCTATGCTGCCTACGAGAAAGCCGTAGCGAAGGCCGAGAATTTCCCGGCGCAGCGCAACGAGATCCTGGCAAAACGATTCAACCTTCCGATGGAGGGTTATACTTACTTCTTCACGTATGAAGAGACGCTGCCGCACAGAAAGCGTAACTACTGGGGAATGCCCTGTGCGGTTGGAGCGGACTTAAGCCAGGGCGATGACTTTTGCGCCTTCACTTTCCTGTTTCCTCTTGAAGACGGAAGCTTTGGGGTGAAGTGCAGAAGCTATGTGAGTTCCGTAACCATGGCGAAGCTGCCAATGGCGCTTAGAGAGAAATACAACGACTTCCTGAAAGAAGGAAGCCTGATCGTCATGGAATGTACGGTCCTGGACATGATCCAGGTATATGAGGATCTGGACGCCTTTATTATTGAATCCGAATACGATGTGCGCTGCTTCGGATTCGACCCATACAATGCCAAAGAATTCGTGGCGAGATGGGAAGCTGAGAACGGACCTTTCGGAATTGAGAAAGTGATCCAGGGCTCCAGAACAGAATCTGTTCCGCTCGGCGAGCTAAAGACTTACGCGGAGCAACGAATGCTGCGCTTCGACCAGGAGCTTATGAAGTTTACAATGGGTAACTGCATTACAATGGAGGATACCAACGGAAACAGAAAGCTGCTGAAAAAGCGCCGGGAACAAAAGATCGATAACGTTGCCGCCATGATGGATGCTTATGTGGCTTACAAGGCTAACAAAGATGCATTCGAATAAATGGCGACGACAGTTTTATGAGGAGTAAATCAAAATGACTTACTATGTAGGTACCATGCCCGTTGGTGAGCATCTCTCTCACCATGGCATCAAGGGCATGAAATGGGGTCAGCGCCGGTATCAGAATCCTGATGGCTCCCTTACTGCGGCTGGCAGAATGCGCTATGGTGTAAGTAATGCCTATAGCCGAGTTAGATCCGGAGCCAGAAATGCTGCCGGGAGATCCAAGAGCTGGTATAAAAAGAATGAGAAGCAGATTAAACGTGCAGCTAAGATTGCTGGCGCTACTGCAGCTGTAGCCGGAACTGCCTATCTCGGTGCAAGATATGGCAAGAGTGCTTTGAAAACGGCCGGGAAGCTTGCTCGTTCTGCTCGTAATTCTGGTATGCGAGTAAAAGGCACAATTTCTTCTGGGACAAGAGTTCTTGGCGGAGCGGCCAAGAGGCGTACTACAAGCGCTTTTAGAAGTGCTTCTGCGAAACTTCAGGCTCGGAAGATCAATCGTAAAGGTCTTGCTAATGCCAAGAAACTTTACAAGGAAACTGGCATTGTAAATCCGCAGTACGCAAACCAGATGTTTAATAGAACAGCTAGAGGAACCAATGAGAAATGGCTTACCAGAGGCACGAAGCGCTATCAGAAGTCAAGCGTAAAAGGCAAAAAGTCCAGAAGCTTTCTGACCAGCGCTGTCAATGGTATTGACGAACGTGTGCAGAAAGGCATTCCGAAACGTCTTGCCAAGAATTCTGCTGCTTCTCGCCGCAAACAGTTTGTCTCCAATGTCAAGAACAGCAAAGCTGGACGTAAAGTCCGTAACACTGGAATGGTGATTGGCGGTACCGCCAGATCTGCCAAAAATGTTATTAAATCCGAAGCTCGTAAGAAAGCAAATGTTCTCGGCGTGACTAAAACCGGAGCCGCACTTAGAAGAGCAAATAATTCTTACAAGACCGCGAAAGCTAAAGCCGTAGTTGGAGCAAAAAGTATGTACGGTAAAGCTAAATCTGCGACAAAGAATGCTGCTTCGAGCGTGAAAAGAAAAGCCTATTACAGCAGGACTGTGAATGATGCTTTTAACTCTCCGAGCAGATATTTCGGCACACATACGAGAAAACAGATAAGACGGGATGTCGCTCGTAACCTTGGTCTCCAGGTAGGTGCAGCATATGCCGGAGCTGGGGCAGGAGCATATATTACTCGTCATAAGAAGAAAAAGACCCGTAAGTAATCTATAAACGAAGGAGCATTCCTATGCCGACATTGGTCGAAAGGCTCCAGCACGGCTGGAATGCCTTCATCAACAATAAAGATCCCACTTCACCCACTGTTTACTACGGTGGGTATTCTTATCGCCCGGATCGGCTTCGGCTGATGCGCGGGCACGAGCGATCCATTGTCAATTCGATCTATAACCGAATCGCGGAGGATGTAGCGCAGACGGACATTCAGCATGTTATGACGGATGAAAACGGGTTCTTCACCGAGCCCGTCAAGTCCGGTCTCAATAATGTGCTGACGGTTGAAGCGAACATCGATCAGACGGGCCGCAACTTCATTCAGGATATTGTGATGAGCATGTTCGATGAAGGGGTTGTGGCAGCAGTTCCGGTCGATACGAACTTCTCTCCGAAGACCGACAATGCCTACGATATTCTCAGTATGCGAACTGGTAAGATCAAGCAGTGGTACCCGCAGCATGTAAGAGTGGAGATCTACAACGAAAAGTTCGGCCGGAAGCAGGAGCTGGTTCTCCCCAAATCGATGGTTGCCATCATGGAGAACCCCTTCTACTCCATCATGAATGAGCCGAACAGTATTCTCCAGCGTCTGATCCGGAAGCTGAATCTCCTCGACGTAATTGACGAGCAGAGCAGCTCCGGAAAGCTGGACCTGATCATTCAGCTGCCTTATACCATCCGTTCCCAGGCCCGTAAGAAACAGGCCGAGGACCGACGTAAGGATATTGAAGAGCAGCTGATGGGAAGCAAATACGGTATCGCATACACCGACGGCACTGAGCGTATTACGCAGCTTAACCGCCCCGTTGAGAACAATTTAATGAAGCAGATTGAATACCTGACTGAGACATTGATGAGCCAGTTAGGTATTACGAACGAGATCTTAAATGGTACTGCAACTGAGGCGACTATGGCAAACTATTACGCCAGAATTGTTGAGCCACTGCTGAGTGTGATTACCAATGAATTCAAGCGGAAATTCCTGACGAAATCTGCCCGCAGCAAAGGACAGAGTGTCATGTTCTTCCGCGACGCGTTTAAGCTTGTTCCTCCCGGACAGATGGCTGACGTTGGCGACAAATTTGTGACCAGCGAGATCCTGACGCCGAATGAGGTGCGCCGTGCGCTTGGTTATATGCCGAGCAAAGATCCTGCTTCCGATGAACTTCGGAACCGGCATCTGAACCAGCCGCCTGAGGAACAGGTAGTTTCAAATCCCACTGAACTTGGCCGAACAGCAGCTCAGCGGGTTTTGCAGGAGGAAAATCAAAATGAGCAGGAAACCTGACTTTGGCGGCTGGGCTACCAAAAATGACCTGCTGTGCGCTGACGGACGGATTATCCGCCGCAACGCCTTCAAGGATAATGACGGTCAGACAGTTCCCCTCGTTTACATGCACCAGCATCACGACCCTCTGAACGTACTCGGCCACTGTGAGCTTGAGAACCGTCCGGAGGGTGTTTATGCATATGGCTACTTTAATGATACCGAATCCGCGCAGCATGTCAAGGCCGCCCTGGAGCATGGTGACATTTCGAGCCTGAGCATTTATGCCAACAAGCTGGTGCAGAAGGGAAATAACGTGCTTCACGGTGCCATTCGTGAAGTTAGTATTGTTCTGGCCGGTGCAAACCCCGGTGCATACATCGAAAACATGACGCTAGTGCACGGGGAAGGGACAGAGAATGAGACTTTTGAGCTCGATCCTTCCGAAGCTGTAATTTTCTCTGACTCTGATCTTGAGCTTTACCACGCCGACGACTTTGATGATGACGAAGACGTCGACGATAATTATGAAAGTGAGGATGACGAAATGCCTTCCGATATGAGCGTACAGGACATTATCGAAACCATGACTCCTGAGCAGCAGGATGCCATGTATTACGTCGTCGGCGCGGCCCTGGAGGACCAGGCTGCCGAGTACGAGGATGCTCTTGACGATGAAGACGAAGAGGATCTGGACGACGAGGAGATCGATGAGGACGAAGATGGAGACCTCGACGATGAAGACTACGACGAAGATGAGGATGAAAATATGAGACATAATGTTTTCGAAGGCGACTACGAGACCGGCAACTTCCTGTCCCATGACGATATGGACGCGATTTTCAGCGATGCGCAGCGCCTTGGTTCTCTCCGTGATGCTGTCGATGCTCACATGGAGAGCGGCGTGCTGATGCATGCAAACTACGGCGATCTGATCGACACCACCGATACCAGCGCCGGCGTGACCTATGCCACCGGCAATGCTGAGTACGGCCTCAACGATATGGATATGCTGTTCCCCGAATTCCGCAACCTGAACAATCCGCCCGAGTGGATTCGCCGCCCGGCAGACTGGGTTGCCGAGTTCTTCAGCAATGTCCACCGTACCCCCTTCAGCCGTATCAAGAGCCAGTTCGCTGATCTGACCGAGGATGCTGCGCGTGCGAAGGGTTACCTGAAGGGCCACCTGAAGAAGGAACAGGTCTTCAGCCTGCTCAAGCGTACCACTGATCCCCAGACTATTTACAAGAAGCAGAAGCTCGACCGCGACGACGTGATCGACATCACCGACTTCGACGTTGTGGCCTGGATCAAGAGCGAGATGCGTGGCCAGCTGGACGAGGAAATCGCCCGCGCCTGCCTGATCGGAGACGGTCGTCTCACTTCTGACGATGATAAGATCAGTGAAGACCATATCCGCCCGATCCTTACCGACAACAGCCTGTTTGTCATCCGGCATTACGCCAGCGGCTCTCCCCGCAGCGTGATCAACTCCGCCATCAAGGCCCGCAAGAACTACCGCGGCTCCGGCAACCCGATCTTCTATCTCGGTACTGATGTCCTGACCGACATGCTGCTGATGACCGACCAGATGGGCCGCGATCTCTTTAAGAGCACGCAGGAACTGGCCACCAAGTGCCGTGTCCGCAAGTTCACTGAGGTTGAGCAGATGGAAGGTCTGAAGTATCAGGGCAAGGATGTCCTCGGTATCATTGTCAACCCGACCGACTACAACATCGGTGCTGACAAGGGCGGTGCTGTCTCCCTGTTCGATGACTTCGACATCGACTACAACCAGATGAAGTACCTGATCGAAACCCGTTGCAGCGGCGCTCTGACCAAGCCCTTCTCTGCAATCGTCATTCTGAAGGATGACAACATGACCGATGACGAGGAAGGCACTGAGCCCAAGACCTGATCTCCGGCTGAAAATCAAAATGGAAGTGATTAAGTATGAGTAAGTTTTACGGAAAAATCGGCTTCGAAGATCCATCTGAAACGAGTCCGAGCGTCTATACGCCGACCATCGTTGAACGGTGCTATTCCGGAGACTTGACGCGCAATTACAGGCGTTTGGACTCTGGTGATGGCGTAAATGATGACATCAGCCTTTCTAACGAAATTAGTTTCGTAGCCGATCCGTATGCGCTTAATCACTTCCATACGATTCGCTATGTCGTTTGGCATGGCGCAAGATGGAGAGTCACTGGGGCCGAAGAAAAATTCCCCAGAATCAATCTTACGATCGGAGGCGTCTACAATGGACCAGAACCCGAGGAAGACGAGACGGCTGCTCCTTGATGAAGAGCTGAGAACAATTCTTCGAGAAGCGCTGAATCAAACCGCCGGAAAAGAGAACATCTATTTCCAGCCCCCGGAGTCTGTAAAGATGAAGTATGACTGCATCCGATACTCCGAAAACACTATGAATGTCCGCTATGCTGACAACCAGTCGTACCTGATCCAGACCGAGTATAACGTCATCGTGATTACCCGCGATCCGGACAGCCCGATCCCCCGGATGATACAGGAGAGATTCCAGTCTTGCCGGCCCGGTCGTCAGTATACGGCGGACAATCTTTACCATTATCCCTTTACCATCATTTACTGAGAAAGGAAGACATTATTATGCCTACTACCGGTAGAATTGTCTGGGATGAAGTCGAAAAACGATTTTATCAGACCGGCTGTGACCGCGGTGTCCTTTACCGCCAGGTCAACGGCGCATATCCGAAAGCGGTTGCCTGGAACGGTCTGACCGCCGTTACTGAGCAGCCTGAAGGTGCGGAGCCCACGGATATTTACGCCGACAACATCAAGTATCTGTCCATTCGTTCCGCCGAGAACTACAAGGCCACTATCGAAGCTCTGTACTCCCCTGAAGAGTTTGACGAGTGTGATGGCAGCGCTTCCCCCGTTGCTGGTGTGAAAATCAGCCAGCAGCCCCGCAAGCCTTTTGGCTTCAGCTGGCGTACGATCAAGGGCAACGCCACCGAGTTTAACGACCATGGATATATTATCCACGTTATCTATGGTGCAACCGTTGACCCGACCGAGAAGTCCTACCAGACGGTCAATGACAGCCCCGATGTCATGAACCTGAGCTGGAGCATTGACACGATTCCTGTGAACGTGACCGGCTTCAAGCCCACCGCGCATATGGAGTTTGACTGCTCAGTCATGACTGACGCGCAGGTCAAGGTCCTGGAGAATACTCTTTACGGTGTCGACGCTAATGCCGGCCATGGCAATGTTGGCGACGATGATTATGTCGCGCCCACTGTAGCCGCTGACGGCTATCTGCCTCTGCCCGATGAGCTGATTGCTCTGATCCAGGCTGCGGCTTAACGAATCATTCAAGAGGCCTCTGAGTTATATTTCGGAGGCCTCACTTTTTTAAAAGGAGAGAAAGATCATGATTGTAAAAACCGTATCTTACAAAGGCTTTGATGGAGAGAACATCGAGGAAAAGATCTATCTTCATCTGACCAAAGCCGAAGTGATGAAGCTCGATCTGAAGTATTCGGATTATGGCGGGCTCATCAACTACATGCGTAAACTTCTTACGGATGTGAAGGCCGGCGACACGTACATTAAGCCGATGGTCAGTGTTCTTGAAACTCTGATTCTTGCGGCTTATGGCCAGAAAACCGACGACGGAAAATTCATCAAGAAGAAAAACGGGGCATCCCTGGCTGACGAATTCGAAACCAGCGAGGCGTATTCTCAGCTCCTGATCCATCTTCTCAGCGAAGAAGGGCTGAATGAGATCGAGCCTCTGTTCCTCGGCATCCTTCCGATTGATGAAAAAGACAAAAAAGCTGTCTATGAGAAAGAAGCTCAGATCAAGGAAGCAATGGGAGTGAGCTAAACCATGCCGCTCACATTGGAAATTCCGGAAAGAGAACTTTTCAATGAAACAGACAGCTCTTTTATCAAAGTTCCAAAAACAGTCCTGACGCTTGAGCACTCTCTTCTGAGTGTTTCGCGTTGGGAATCAAAATGGAAAAAACCGTATCTCCCGCAACCGGTTCTGATACCCGAAGCAAACATGAAAACCGTAGAGCAGGAGAATGACTATATACACTGCATGACTATCGGCGACAAAAAAGTTGATCCCAACGTCTATAAGGCTCTAACCAATGAAGATCGTCAGAAGGTCTCTGAGTACATTAATGATCCGATGACGGCCACTATAGTTAGTCAGCCGAAGGGAAAACCGCCCAGCCGTGAAATAGTCACAAGCGAACTCATCTACTATTGGATGGCCGCCTTGCAGATTCCGTTCAGGCCGTGCGAGACGTGGCATCTGAACAGATTGATGTCTTTGATCGAGATCGGAGCCTCTAAGAATGAGACTCCCAAGAAAGCCGATCCAAAGGTAGCGATGGCGAAAAAGCATTCCATCAACAAAGCAAGAAGGGCGGCATACAGGAGGCCTCACTAATGGTACGTTTCAAAGTAAGGGGAACTTTTCGCAAGACGAAGAAAATGCTTGAAAGGGCTGAAAACTGTGACTTTCAAGACATCCTTGAGAAATATGCCATGGAAGGTGTCCAGGAGCTCAGAATGGCTACCCCCGAGGATTCCGGTAAAACAGCTGATTCCTGGGGGTATGAAATTGAATACGGAAAAGGCAGAGCCCGTATTCATTGGACGAATGATAATATGAAAGATGGCATTCCGATTGCGATCCTGATCCAGTACGGGCATGCCACCAAAAACGGAGGCTGGGTGGAAGGACGGGACTTCATCAACCCCGCCATCCAGCCCATTCTCGACACAATCGCTGAAAAAGCATGGAGGGAGGTTACTAAGCTGTGACGACCGAAGTTGAACAACGGATCGTTGAGATGCGCTTTGACAATGAGCAATTTGAGAAAGCGGCAAAGCAATCTCTTGGAACATTGGAGAAGCTTGATAACATTCTCGACATGCTGGGTCAAGGCGGACTGGAAAAACTCAGCACCACGCTTGATGATGTGCGATATAGGTTTTCCACACTTGGTGTTGCCGGTGCCGCAGCCATCGAAAACATTGCGAACCGCGTTGTGAATCTCACAATGAATCTGGCAACAGCAATTCCGGACAGGCTTCTTTCACAGATTCAGGTCGGCGGCGAACAGAGAGCGCTGAATATTGAGAACGCCAAATTTCAGTTGAAAGGTCTTGGCGTCGCATGGGAAGAAGTATCTGATGATATTGACCATGCAGTTATGGGCACAGCTTACGGTGTTGATGAAGCAGCAAAAGCAGCGTCGATTCTCGCAGCCTCGGGCGTTCAGTATAAAAACGTTGCCGGCGAGGTTTCTGATCTCGGCATTGCCTTGAGGTCCATCTCCGGCATTGCCGCCATGACGAACAGTTCCTATGACGAAATCGCAAACGTCATGGGTGATATTTTCGCAATGGGCAGAGTCTCAGCAGGCGAGATACAGCGTTTTGAGCTGCGAGGCCTGAATGTCGTATCCAAGCTGTCTGCCGCACTTCATAAATCCGAAGCCGATGTCCGTACCATGATGCAAAAAGGCGAAATCAGCGCCATGCAATTTGCTAAGATCATGGACGAGGCATTTGGCGAGCATGCTACCGCCGCGAACGAGACATATACCGGCTCTCTGCGAAACATGAACGCGGCACTGAGTCGAATCGGTGCTGACTTTTACACCTTTACGCATGAAGGTTCTCGTAAGATTTTCCTCGCGGCAAGGCAGTTGTTTGACCGAATCCGAAAGGTTACGAAGCCTTTTGCGGAAGGAAAATTTGCAAAAACAATTGACCATCTATCCAACAGAGTTTCCTATCTGATTGAGACAGTCGATCTGCGATGGCTTGAGAAAATTCGTGATTTTTTCGAGAAATCGGATTCCTGGGTTAAGCCTTTTGACTGGGTTATAGACAGGCTCTATAATGCCAACGAGATCATGAAGCGCCTTTTCAGTGCCGGAAATGGACGAGAAGGAGTCATTGACCGATTTCAATGGGTTCTCGATCTTAAGAAAGTTTGGTCACGTAATATACCGGATGCTTTAAAAAATATTAAAGCCTTGTTCTCCGGCATTATAGGCGACGGAACTCTTTTGCGTAATATTGCAACCAACATCGCTTATCAGTTTGGCCTAGTTGCTGCGAATGTAGCATGGGTTGCAAACAAAATTGCGGAAAAGCTGTTGCCGCATGCTAATGACATCAACAAGATGTTGTGGCATATTTATGGCTTGGCCACAGATGTTTACTTTTGTATTCGAGACATAGTTGAGGCTGTAGCAAGACTCGGTGGTTCTGGATTCAATCTTTTATTCACCATTTTTGAGAAACTATTTGGCGAAATAAAGTGGACCGGAGACGACAATATATTTTCCAAACTTTCCGAAATAATCAGAAAACTAACCTATGACTATCTGATTCCAGCCATTGACAAACTCACAGAATTTGTCGACCAGCTTACGGAATTAATAGATAAAGGCGGCTCGGCTAAAGACGCTCTCGATTCACTCGGCGGCGGCTTTGGCTGGATAGGCTCGGCCATTGCTACGACTATTGACCATCTTAGTAAATTCTTCAAGTATCTCTTCCAGATACAAGAGGGAGAGACGATCTTTACCAAGTTCGGTCAAATGGCGAAGAGAGCCGGCAAACTAATCGGCGGCAGCTTTGACAACATCCGAAAGGCTATCGCCGAATCATTCGGAAAAGACGGTGTCGGTGAAACAGCCATTGATATTGCATCAGCTTTGTTCACGATTCTTATCGGCTACAGAAAAGTCGAGACTATCAGCTGGAAGAAAGGCCGTCTCGGTAGAGCACTTGAGTTTCTTGTTGATATTCTGACAAAGGCCTATGAAGGGCTGAGAGCTTTCAACGCTGTGCAGTGGGCTGATGACATCGAAACTCTTCTCAGACGAACGTCCGGCGCTTTAAGAGCATTCGCAGATAATCTGAACAGCAAGAGTCTGATCAACATTGGTCTGGCTGTATCAGCACTTGCCTTTGGTCTAATCCTGCTAGCGAGTGTCACGGAAACCGGCAGTCTCCCAAGTGCCCTTATCGCTTTGACGGCAGCCATGGGTATTCTTGTCGGAGCACTTTATGCCATTAAAGCAATCTCAGGCCCTGGGATTCTGAAAGATATTGCCAAAGGCTGGAAAGGTCTTGGCGAAGTCTTTAAGAACTCCATCATGAAATATTTGAATGCTCTGGCCATGAAAGAAACAGCCATGGCCGCGCTGATATTTGCCGGAGCACTTGCTATTATGGCTGTAGCTGTGGCAGGACTCGCCTGGGCTTTCAGCAAACTCAAGCTTGGTGATATTGCTCTTGCTGTCGGCACACTTGTCGTAATGGGCGTATTGCTCACCGGTATGATTGCCTGGTTGACAAAAGCTACCGAGAAAGTCGGCATGCTGGATTCAACCAAATTCATAGCTATTGGCGTGGCGATTGCAGCGCTTGCTGTGAGCATGGTCCTCTTGTCGGCAGCAGTCGCCGGTCTGGCATGGGCTTTCAACAAAATAGGAAATGCCTGGGCAATTGTCGGCGCAATAGGGGCAATCATTGTCATGATGGGTGCTCTCGTAGGCGCGATCGTTGCTTTGAATTACTGGACCAAAGAAGTCAGCGGCGTGAAGCTTGCTCTTATCGCGGCGGCCATGATTGGTATGTCAGTGGCAGTGTTGCTTCTGTCCGCTGCTGTTGTTGGGCTTGCCTACGCTTTCCAAGGTCTCGATAACGCCTGGTATGCTGTCGGAGCAGTTGTGGCAATCGGCGTTATGCTGGTAGCTATGGCTGGGACTCTTGCGTTCCTGAGCAGTATGCTTGAGACTGTTCCGGTCTTTAAGATTCTGTCGATTGCTGCAGCCCTGGTCCTTATGGGCGTAGCGATAGGCATTGTCTCGCTTGCTGCCGTAGCATTTGCCGTAGCCATTCAGGTCGGTGGATTCTTAAAGACTGTTGGCGGTATGGTAATTGTTTTGGCAGCGATGGCCGGAGCTGTCGCTTTGCTAAGTGCTCTTGGGCCTAAGATTCTGCTTGGAGCTGCAGCAATTCTCGCTGTCGGCTACGCAGTCAAAATAGCTTGCGAAGGTTTCACAGCATTGGCTGAAGGAATGGTCATTTTAGCCGGAGCTTTGAACATGCTGCCCAGCGATGGATCGCTCGACACAATTGGTGTAGGTCTCAAATCCGTCGGCAAAGGACTTGCGAAGGTTGCCTGGGCCGCTTTGCTGTTCAACTGGGGCGATACCGAAGCATTTGCATCTTTGGTGCCTCTTGCAACAGCATTATATGAACTTGGCAAAGTCGATATTCCGACGCTTGCCGATAAAAAGACAGGTCTCCCTGCTTTGGCCAATGCACTCAAGAGCTTTGGCAGCTTGTTCGGCGGCATCACAAGTGTTGGCGCCAGACTTGCGGCCGGTAATGTAGGTCTTCTTGAAGCAGGCGCGGCTTTCGGAGCTCTCGGTATGGGTCTTCAGGACCTGGCTCCAGGGCTTGAAGCTTTCAACGGTGTACAGGACCTGGATAGTGTCATTGCGAATATCGAGGCTCTTAACTATGCCATTACCGGTCTAAGTGACTTTAGCTACAGTGAGATGTACAAGACAATGCCGAAACTGGCAGAGTCTTTACAGTCCATCTCGACCACGCTGGATGGCCTTTCGAGCGATAAAATCAGGCTAATTACGGATCTTGGAGATGCCGTATCGAATGCTTTTTCCGGAGATAATGGAGAAGCATCTGCAGCTTTGGCCCGTGCGCTTCAGCAACTGGCCAAGACGATTCCGAACAATGCTGACGCATTTATTGCAGAAAGCAGAAAGCTTCCGGGTTATGTGGGTCAAGGCATCGAAGAAGCACAAGTCGAGATCAGCAATGCTCTGTTGAAGGCTCTTTATGACGCCGGAAACGAGATCAACAACGAACAACAGCAACGTAACTGGGAGATTATAGGCGGAAATATTGCAATTGGCATCGCAAACGGCATCACCAGCAGAACATCCGAGGCTGCGAATGCCATGCGAAACCTGGCTTCCGCTTTACAAACCAGTTTTACTGTTTCTTTGGCTATCAAGAGCCCGTCACGAGTGTTTGAGAAGCTCGCAGAATACGTTCCCGCCGGAGCTGCTGAAGGAATTCAAAATGGAACCCCTCAAGTGGTCAGCGCCATGGCGAGCATGATCTTCCCGATGCTTGACATGATGAGTCAAGCTTCCGATCAGGCGTCCATGATGGACATGTCACCGAGACTTACTCCTGTTATGGATGTACGAGGCATGAGAAAAGACATGTTCTATGCCGATCGTCTCTTTAACAGTACGGCTCTCGGAAGCTTTGGCGGAATGTCCGGTCTGCACGTCAATGGCGACGCCATCAGTTACAATATGCAGAACCGAGACGTTGTCACGGAGATCAAGCATCTGCAAACAAAGGTTAGCCAGCTCGGCGAGGCTTTCGAACAGATGCAGATGGTCCTTGACACCGGAGCATTGGTCGGACAAATGGCCCAGCCGATGAATAATCAGCTCGGCGTTATTGCTATGCGTGAGAGAAGGCAGTGAAAAATACTTGCCTTCTCTTTTTTCAACTTTAAAAAGAGGAGGTAGAGTATGAGCGTAGAGATTAATGCTACTAATTTTCCAGATGCTGCTTTTCGTCAGTATGTATCCTCAACGTTCGACACAAACTCTGATGGGATTTTGAGTGATTCCGAAATTCAGAGCATCACTTACATTCGATTAAGACATGACGATTATCCGTCAATGACTTCAGTTCAGGGCATTGAATTTTTTACAAATCTTCATGATTTGCGTTTGTATGATTACCCTGAAATAGACTATATCGATCTGTCAGTATATCCGAACCTTGAAGAATTTCGATGCGATTATTGCGGCTTTTTAACTTTGGACTTTAGCAGTAATAACAGCATAACCACTATCTATTGCCAACGCTGTACTGGAATAACAAGCATAATTCTTGGAAATAAAGCAAGCTTAAAAATTGTAAAAGCTAGCTATAATACCGCATTAAACACAATTGACGTAAGTGGATGTGCAAATCTCGAAGTTTTAGAACTATCTTATGCTAATCTGACAAGTATAAATGTTTCAAATTGCACAAAACTATATTCATTAGTATTGCACCATGTTAATTTATCGACTTTGGACATCACAAATTGTCCAATATTGGTTGATTGCTATATACATGTAACAATAACAAGATTTACATCGAACGATGTAGTTCAGAAATCCTATAGAAGAGCAAACGCCGAACGTCTTGATGGATTTGAAGGTTTTGGAACTCTATTGATTACAAAAATTGTTGTTGGTCAAGTACCACCCCCAACACAGCCATTAGACCTTCGGATGTATTTAACAACTAATGAAAATAAAATACGTACAACTTGTTCAGGCAGTGTCGTTGATTCAGACGTAGTAAACAAATGGGTCGATGAAACAAAGTCAGTATGTAAACATATGCATCCTCAAGGAGGATTAGGAAAAGAAAGATACTTATGCATAAAGGTTCGTTTAGAGAATCCTAAAATAATTGGAGCTCTGAAATCATTTGACTTTTCTCTTCCGGTTTTTTTCGAAGTAAGTAGTCCCAGTGCAGTTATACCATATATTCTTCCGCCAGAGGATAATGGAAATAGGCATATAACTTGCTATCTTGCAAATGCGGCATGGCCTGATGAAATGATTGGCGCTATTACTCAGTTTTCAATGGGTTCGGCTTCTTGCAGTAAAGTTGTTACAACTAGTCTTCAGCATTATACATGGACCAATCACGATGAGATTATAGAAGATCTGAGCAAATTAACAATCTTCGATTTTCATTTCGATAATATTCATAAAAACAGCACATATTATAATAACGACGATTTGTATATTTGGATTTGCCCAGATTTTAAAAACTATCAGCATAGCAATGGTTCCATGCCAGGCTATAATGATGGCGGAGCATCCATGGAGCCAACCATCGCAACGTTATTATCTGAACGTGTTTATCTTCCAACGACTTCGACCATGGCAGAAGTTGAAGAAGATTACGGAAAAATTTGTGGCGCTTATATCGGCGGGGCGCAAGCTCAGAGATATACTTGGTACTATATTCCAAAAGAATATGATATAAGAAATGTCCAACTGTATGATATGGAGTTAACGATTTCAACTCCTAAAGTCAGAATTGGTCAAAATGTTAGATTGAGTCTGAATCATACTATTTCGGAATATGTTACCTTTACTTTTAGCGATGGCGATGACATCATTTACATGAATGGCATAAGCCCTGGGCGCTATGGAATGACGGTAGAATACAACTGTTCGTCAGATTGGTATCCTGATAGAACCAATCCCATTGGAAAGAGAACAATTACTGTTACCGCAAGCGATGATACTGGAAGAGTTGCCGTTTCATCTTTTGAGTTGATAATCGACAACCTATCCGTAATTGGCAATCAGTTTAACCTTGAAGATGAAACATATACTTTGAAATTCTATGATAGAAAGAATTGTGAATTAACAGTACAGTTCTTTTACAACGAAACTATAATCAAGGAACTGAGTGCTAATACTGATCAAATTACCTACTCATTATCAAGATCAGATTTAAATCTCGATTTAATTGCTAAGTATACGTATCCGATCACAATAAAAGTTTCTGATGAGTATAATAGGGTTGATACGTGGGATACCACTCTGATGATTCGTCCGCAACTTTTAGAGCAGCCGGCTGACATCACCGTAAAAGAAGGCGAGCAAGCTTCTTTTACTATTACACCCCCGACCACGGGAGAAGGCGATGGGAGATTCTATTATTCTTGGGAAGAAAGTATTGATAATGGGGTTTCTTGGCGATCCTTAAGATCATACGCTTCGACACTTACTTTTACAGCAACTGAGGCACAGAATAACAACAAATATAGATGTAGATATTATCTCTCTTTTACCGGATTTGATTTCTATTCCGATAGTGCAACTTTGACGGTTATTAAAGCTCCTGTAATTGTAAGAAATCTCCAAAACGTTTATGCCCCCGAAAATAATTCTGCTGAATTGCAATTGGAAATCGAAGCTGGAGTTGGCATAACTTATCAATGGCAGTATAAAGACGCTAGAAATTTAGAGTGGACTAACATAAACGAATCTCCAGTTCCAATGGAAGATGCCACAATAACTATTTATGAAATAGAGAATGTGACATCAGATTTGAGCGGCCGTTTATATCGGTGTATACTCTCTAATCCGGTGGGTTCTGTAATCTCCAATGAAGTTTCCGTGAACGTCATAACCGCGCCAGTGATATTGCAGCAGCCAATAAGTATTTCTGTCGTAGAAGGAACTATAGCGCATTTTCTGGTTGAAATTGCAAATCAGCCAACGCTGACGCATACGTATCAGTGGCAAGTAAAAGCGCCTAATGGCGATTGGAATGACATAGCTGTCGCAGATGAAGATTTCCAGGAAGAATATTCGATCCGCGCAGACTTGGCTCTTTCCGGGTATCAGTATCGGTGCATTGTAACAAATGATTTAGGAACTATAACTTCCGATCCGGCGACTTTAACTGTAACAGCAGATGCAAGACAATCGTCGCCTTCCACTTTGTCTCTTGTCGAAGGCACACCTGGAAGTATTAGCGTTGACACAAAAGATGTTGACGAGAGCTATCAATGGCAATTCAGCACCGATGGACTTACTTGGAATGATATTCGGTATGCAACGCAATCGACATACGAATTTGTTGCAGTTCTGAATAACAATGGTACTCAGTATCGTTGTAAAGTAAAGATTCCCGGAACTGAAGTATATTCCTCGCCTTCTACTCTTACAGTAACCGCCGACCCAAGTTTTATTCCTCCGGTTATAGTGACACATCCTTCTTCTCTGGAGATTACCGAAGGAAATAATGCTACATTTTCTGTTGTTGCATCGGGTAACGATCTGTCTTATCAATGGAAAACTCTAAAAGATGGCACTTGGTATAACATTAATGGCGCAAATTCTGATTCTTACACCATGTTGGCCACTAGAACTTTAAATAACAGTGTATATCGTTGTCAAGTATCTAATGCGGCTGGCGGTGTATACTCCGACACGGCGACACTGACCGTGACATCAGCTGCCGGCTCAATTTCGACCCCATCGATTAATACTCAGCCCAGGTCAGCGAATGTCAATGACGGTCAAACTGCGATATTTTCTTTGACAGCAGATGGTGGCGGTCTCAGCTATCAGTGGTACATCAAGAGAAACGGACAGTGGTATCCGATTTCCGGTGCGACGAGCGCTATATATTCGGTAATCGGCCGGTCTGCCAACAGCGGCACGCAGTATCGATGCCTCGTCACGAATTCTGCTGGGTCTGTCTACAGTAATATCGTTACGCTGAGTGTGCAATCCGCCGCTCCACTAAGCTTTTACGGCTACCATTCGATCATCATCTCAGGCAAGAACACCTATGGCGAATGGGAGATGTATCCTACGTCGAGACCCCATGTCGCTCCGCCTGAAGTAAAGACAAGTTATGTCGATGTGCCTGGTGCTGATGGCGGACTTGACTATACCGATCTTTTGACTGGTGAGCCTAGATTCGGTTATCGCAAAGGTAGCTGGGAATTTCTTCTCATTCCTCAGGAGAGATGGCCTGATGTATACCGTTCGCTTTGTAATTTCCTGAACGGCAGAGTTCATACGGTAGTCCTTGAAGATGATCCGACATGGCAATATAAAGGTAGACTGAGTGTCAACAAGTGGGAAAGTGCAGCTCACAACTCACTTATCACGATTGACTACATTCTTGATCCGAATCCTGTAAACCTGGATGACGAGAGCTACAGCACTGACGATGACGACTTGGCGGCTGCGGCACGAATTCTCAGAAAGCCGGGCAATGAGGGCATGGTAATCGGTATGTTTAGTGGCTCAGCTACTGTTATTGATCCGGCCACATACTTTGAAGACGGCGACAATATTTCTTATTAACAATCAAAATGGAGGATAATGAGCGATGATTTATCGTGTTGTCATGGACGGAAATGACATTCTTGACTATGGGGATCGAGATTTATCGCTCATTGATCCCCATCTTGAGCTGGAGATCAATGCTGCCGGCTCTTTGGAATTTGTCATGCCGCCCAACCATAAATACTATGATGCTGTCCGTATACGGAAGTCTACGATTGAAGTGTACGAAGACGACACTATGATTTGGTTTGGGCGGCCTATTGACGAGAAGATCGATTTCTTCAAACAGAAAAAGATCTATTGTGAGGGGCCTCTCAGTTTCTTCAATGACAGCATTATGCGGCCTCTTGAGATGGAGAACATCACACTGCACGGTTTCTTCAGTACGGCCGTATATTCGCATAACGGGCAAGTCGACAATAATCGAATGTTTACTGTCGGCAACATCACAATTCCAGACAGCACCGTATATAGAAAATTCGACTATGAGACCACATACGATGTGCTTCAAAAAATGTGCATCGAGACGAATGACGGCTATTTGTTCTTCAGACGGCAAAACAACGTCAACTATATCGATTGGCTCAAAGACATGCCTTTTTCCTGCAATCAGACAATTCGTTTCGGAATAAACCTTCTCAACTACAGCTCGAATTTTGACACAAGCGATTTCGCCACATGTGTGCTACCAGTCGGTAAGGCCGATTCTGAAACCGGGGAAGCTCTGACCATTGCATCCATCAACGGCGGATCAGACATTATCGTCAGTGAAGCAGCGCAGACTTATGGCAAAGTTACGCAAGTTGTGCGCCTCAGTGATATTAAAGATCCGTATGAATTAATGTCGGAAGGCAGAAAATACCTCGAAAACAGCCAATTCAACGCTCTGAATATCGAGTGCACTGCTGCCGATCTTCATTCAATGAATCCTGATCTTGAGCTGTTCAGAGTTGGACAAAACGTGCATTGCATATCCGAGCCGCACCTTGTGGATCGTGATTTTCCGCTTTCAAAGATGCAAATTAATCTCGATTCGGCTGCTAAGTTGATAACGCTCGGCATCATTAAGCGCAGGACCTTGACTAGAATCTACAAGCAAGAATCCGAAGACACTACGCCATATACTCCAGAACAGTATCAGCCAGAGCAATATGATCCTGGTACTATTGAGGATGAAAACGGTGACGAATGGGAGATAAAGCCTCCTGAGGAAAATGGTGATCCTGTTACAGCTATAAGAATGCCGATTAAGATCACCATTGCTAAGCCTCCGAATAAAACGGAGTATGCCTCTGGCGAAACCATTGACTATACGGGGATCTCCGTTGATATTTGGACCAAAAACAAAGGCGATCAAGAGGTTATTTGGACCAATCCTCCGCGGTATTTGGATGGCAAAGCACCTTTTGCAGAGCTGAGTTTTTCCATGAATAAGGCACCGAGCCAAGCATGGGAAGGTGTAGAAGGCTTTACCGTCATTGTAACATGGAAGTATAAAGGAAAGAGCTACAGTGCTCCGCTTCAGCTAAGCACTACAGATGCTATAGTTGATGGTTTGTCAGACCTTCGTAATTGGACGAAACATGCCATGCCTAGTGTTACGGTTGGCGCTAACACCCTTTCTGGTCAAATGAAATCTGGTAATTATGAAAGACTTAGTTACAAAGTTCAAACCGGTAAAAATAGGAATGGCGTTTTCAGACTTAGTTTCTCTGGCACTGTTGTTGATGGCGATACTGGATCACAAGTTGGGCACCATACGTTTATAGCCGTCTGCACTAGCGTATTTAGTGGATACATTGAGAACGCAGGAAACAAAGTTATTAATAAAACACAAGTGTCTGGATCTGGGACTTATACTGTGCCTTTTAATAGCGGAGACAATGATTCGGTATATTTAGTAATTGATCTTGCTGCCGTTAAAGACGGAAATATGATAGACTTTAATTATTCAGGTATTAGTGTTACTCTACAATGAGGTGATATGTTTTGTCTAAAAAACTTTACGAAGAGTCCAATATTCAAGCTATAGCAGCAGCTATACGCGAAAAAAATGGTACGCAGAATACGTATACAGCTGCCCAGATGGCCAATGCTGTTAGAGCTATTACGACGCAACCCAATCTTGAAACGCTGTCTGTAGATCAAAACGGAAATTATTTGCCTAGTGCTGGTAAAGATGGATTTAGCAGCGTTAGCGTCAATGTTTCTGGTGGTGCAGCAGTTGTCCAGCCTTTGTCTGCAACACAAAACGGAACTTACAATCCTCCGAGTGGCGTTGATGGCTATGCTCCTGTAACTGTAAATGTGAGTGGCGGTGGCGGAGGAGGAGATATTGACCCACTTATTGAATCAATACTTAACGCTAGCTATGTCTCATTTTCTCAAAAAAGTACTTCTGATCTTGATAATTACGTATTAGGCATAGATTCGGTAGGCTTCGCGTCAGGGACGCGCGGTGGAAACGCAGTGCCAATGGGGGTTGAGGATTGTGTTTTTAGTGATATTATGTCGATTTTGAATTCCCAATATAATCTAGAATACTTTACAAATGTGAGTACAACTAATGCTGCATCAGTTCTGACCTCCGACATACTATCTAAATTGAATGCTGTTCTTTTGGGTAATATATCCGGCGAAGGAGATTTGAATGACTCAATTGAAAACTATAAACGAATCTTCCTATTCGGATCATATAGTTCATCGTTCGAATTCTCAGTATTTGATGTTGGAATAAGTTATCCTATCATAACTTTAGGAACGCCGTACATTACTGGAGTGAAGGACCGTAATACTAGCTATAGAGCAAGTGTTATCTTTACCTCGAACAACCACGTAACAGCGAAAGGGAATGTGGATGGAACCGGAGCAGACCGACGTGTAAGGATTTATGGTATACCATAAATAGTATATAAGGGCTCGCTGAAAATGCAGCCCTTATATTTTTTTTCGCAAGTTTTCCACGTATCTTAATAGAGGAGACGATCCATGTGACCGGTCTCCTTATATTTTTAGCTGGCATAGACCAGAAAGGAGAGTATTATGAGCAACCGTATCAAATTCATGGACATCATCAAGGAGCAGGAAGAGAAAACGAAACAGATTGTGGAGCGGCATCCGAAGATTCAGAAGATCTGGCTGCGATCGATCGGAGCATTGTTTCTTGCGGTTTGCATCTCCGTGATATTTTTCGCGGTGAGAGGAAATCTTGAAGCCAAGGCTCTGGCAGAGGAGCTCAAGGCTCAGGAGGCCTATGCACGTGAGAAGCAGCGTGATATTCAGCTGGCCCAAAATGCTGAGATGGAGCGTAGAGAAAGAGAAACCGTCCTGATTGCAAAGCTTATGGGCGGGCTTAAAGGGTTCGTTGAAAACTACGGATATTCGAGTGACGACCTCATTACCTATGCTGAATGCCCGCTGAACCGGGTCTTGAATCCTGCGTATTCCTGCAGTACAATAGAAGAGGCTATTCTTCAGCCTGGTCAGTGGGTTGGCTTCAGCGAGAATAATGAAGTCACTCAGGAGAACTACAAGCTTGCCAGATGGGTCGTCACTGATTTTTACACCAATCCATTCCGTATCTGTTCAAATGAATACTGCTGGGCCGAGCTCAACAAGGATGGCTGCTACCTCAAGAAAGAGGTCGAGCTGAATCCTTACAGCAGAACATGGAGGTACAGCAGCAATGGATGAATGGTTTATCGCTTTTCTCAACGCAATGTTTGATGGAACGAATCCTCGGCAAAAGAAAGAAGAACCAGCGGGCATCAGGCTTAAAAACAGCCACAAACTCGTTCAAAGCAATACTAAAATGAAAACTGTGACGTATACAGAAATTCAGGAAGGGGAGTTTACAGAAATTGAAGACACCGAAACCGGAGAAGCTTCCGTCGGGGAGCTGGCGGATCAGACTTCAAATCGACGGGAAGAGATTCTCAGTGACGAAGCCGACAAAGGCTGAAGTAAAAGAAGAGGCCCGCAAACTTTACGCGGGCTTCGAAATTGAGAAACGCAGCATCATGACTGTCGGGCAAGCTATCGACCGTTATATTTCAGAGAAAGGTGAGGTCTTATCGCCTTATACGATCAAGGGGTATAACACCATAAGGAAGAACTACCTGCAGAGCATCATGAGTATCAACTTGACCGATCTTGAGCAGCGTGATATTCAAAGGGCAATCACCGAGGATCAGGCGGCCGGGAAGAGTGCTAAGACAATTAAGAACGCTCATGGGCTCCTGACTGCAACTCTCAGTGAGTACAGACCGAAGTTCCACGCCGAGTCCAAGCTTCCGAAGTCTGTGAAGACCGAACGTGATATTTTCTCAGAAGAGGACATGCAGAAGGTCTGGCAGGCAGCTAAGGGTGACAAGTATGAACTGCCTATTCTGCTGGCAAGCTGGTTTGGGCTCAGGATGAGTGAGGTTAGAGGACTGAAGTTTGGTGATATTCAGGCTGGTATTCTTCACATACAGAGAGCCAGAATTCGAATTAAGGGTGAAGATATCGACAAGAAAACCAAGACAGCAGCTGGAGATCGCTACATTAAGTTGCCTCAACCAATCCTGAAACTGATCTTTGAGCAGGCAATAAATACGATAGCCACAAACCGTTATATTTGCCCCTACTCCATCTCTGCTATCAACAAGAACTTCATCCGAATCTGCAATAAAGCCGGAGTCAAGCCTTGCCGATTTCATGATCTTCGTCATTTTGCGGCCAGTGTATCCCTCGCGCTTGGAGTGCCTGACAAGTACAGCATGAAGCGTATGGGCCACGCTACGGAGAACATGCTGAAGACAACCTATCAGCATACTATGAAAAGTAAGGAAGAAGAGTATGCAGACCTGGTTGACGCCCATATGGAGGCCCTTTATAACACAAGTGGACACGAAAATGGACACGACGAAGAGAAAAGTGAGGCGTGATGCGGCTTTGGAGGGCTAAATACAGATGGTTCAAATCCCTCCTTCTGCGCCAAATAGAGAATCCCTGGAGTGTAACAGCTTCAGGGATTTTTCTTATTTTACAACGCTTTTAAGCTTTTCGCGGTGCACGAGATATTTCTTTGATGAACGAAAGAATGGAGCAAAGCAAGACAAAAATGGACACGAAAATGGACACGAAATACAAATCGCTTATCGACAAACTTGAACGGTCTTATCGCTGGCATAAGAGCCGCTGGGAAGATATGGCCAAGCAAGTCGACTTAAGCGAGACTGAAATAGCCTATATACGAGAAGAAAAAGCAAAGATGGAAATCCTACAAACAATATTAGTGGGGGAAGGGAGACCAGTATGAATATTTTAATCGTGATTCTGTACGTTATTGGCTATATGACGATTGGATTTGGCCTTTCTGTAACATTCGCAAAACAATGGCCGATTGACGAAAAAGATGAGGCTCTGTTTTTATTTTTATGGCCGATTTTGTTAATTTTTGCTGCCGGAGAAACAGTCCTCGAATGGCTGACAAAGATGGCGAGAAACCTGTCTGAAAAACTGCCCAAATAGCTTTCACAGCTGCAATACTTTTTCATCATGCGCTGATGCACGAATTCTTGCAAACCGGCAACAAATAGAAACAATTCGCCTTGACGCTTATATGACGGGGTGATATTCTGTTATCGCTGGCCAGCAATCTTACGAAAGAGGTTGCTAACATGGTTGAACTCAGCAAGCGCATGGACAGATTCGATGCTATAGTCCACGAGTATTTACGCAAGAATCGCAGGACAGTCGAATACCTGGCGGAGAAGATCGGCTGCAATCCTTCCAGTTTATGGAGATACAGACATCGGCTCTCGGGATATTCTAAGATGCCACTGGAGACCTTCGCTGAATGCATGCGGTATATAAATGTGTCTAATGAGGATCTGCGTTATATTTTGGGGCTGAGTAATGAAAAATGAATATTGTATCGGTAAGCATCGCTTTTATGAGCTCCGACACTTCTGCCTTCAGTATCCTGAGTGGAAAGCGTTATATTCTACTCTAGACGGCTGGGGATCAGAGATCGGCGTAAATGAAGGCGACACGACTTCCAGAGACGGAATTCGGCGGGCAGACCTCAGGCGGAACATGGATCTGATTGAGGAGACCTGTCGTGACATTGGCGGAGAGTATGCTGAGATGCTGCTTAGCTACGTGACTACTGGCGGCAAGCTCAAACTCAAAGCCTCACAGAAGGACTTTTGGCCATACTATCGAAAGTTCTTCTGGGTCCTGTCCGAGAAGCGCGGGTGATATTCGCATAATAAGCACCTCCTATAATGAACTAATTGTTATAAGGAGGAAACTACAAATGAATTTCATGTCGAAAGAAAGAAGAGAATCCTTGATTGAGGCCTTCAAAGGACAAATAAAGGCCCTCAACCTGAAACCGAATGACTGGACGGACCATAAAGAGATTAAACTCGGAGAGAGAGTAATGTTCTGGGCGGAGAGCTCGATGTGGGTCTCCAGTTATTATGTCGACGGATGGGGGAGGAACAGCTTGTCCTTTGTCATGGTCAATGGCATCGAAAAGGAGGGGCATTTAGTAGACATAGACGTTCCTTTTGAGGAATTAGAACTTTATTAAAAAAAAAGGAGTCGTAGAGAAATCTGCGGCTCTTTTTTATTTTTAAAAGAAAGTGAGGTTTTAGTATGTTTATGCGAGTAATCAGTCTTGTGTCAGAGAACAAAGTCTATCACAAAGACGGATGCCCATACATCGCACGTATTCATAAGGATTACAAGAAGCACGTTGATATTGATGATCCGAAGTATAGGCGATACCGGGCGTGCAAATATTGTGGCGGTATAAAGGGCTGGGCGAAGATCTTCCACAAGCGTCCAGGCCGGAAGAAAGAAGAAGAGCGCATGGAGTGCTGGTACGATGACGAATGGAATAATCTTTACATCAAAACCTGGTGTGGATTCTGGAAGCTTCGTTGGTTCGAGCAAGATCAGCACTTTGGTCTCTATCACCGCAATAAGTTCGATCCCGAGCTAAGTGATTTTGAACTTATGAAAGGTCCGTTCCACCGTCAGCGTGACATGAATTCGCATCCGCTATTCGACTCGATCGTCCATTATATTTTTCAGCATGATCGGGACAAGGAAATTGCCGCTGATGACTATCGCAAGCTTCCTCAGCGGACAAAAAAGCAGCGAAAATATTTCAGCTATCATAAAAAAGTTGCTGAAAAAGAGAAGCGGAAACGTCTTGATGATATTTTCAAGCAAATCGAATCTGAATCTCGCAATTAAATCACTTCCTTTATTGGAAACCCAAATACTTTTTAAGGGAGGATAAACCAATGAGACAAGAATTAGAGAGACTGAAGAAAGAACTGGCAATAAAGACGCCGGGGACTCAGGAGTACAATGATATTCTGAGCGAGATCGAGAAAGTCAATCGAATTGTCAGGCAGGATGAACTTGATGCTGACAAGCGCGTGAGTGAGCAGCATCATATGGAGTTGGAGGAAAAGAAGTTCCAGCATTCGCAAGAGGAATTCGAGTATAAGATCGATTCTGACGCCAAAAAAGAGACGTTCGAAAAAGAGCGGTTTGAGTTTGAACAGAGAAAGTTTGAATTCGAGCAGCAAAAGTTCGAGCGGCAGTCAGAGATCGACGAAGAGAAAATCGAGCTGGATAAGGAGAGACTTCAATTTGATGAGGCAACAAGCGAGTATCAGAGCAGCACAAGATACACTACCAGACAAATCGTGAGACGGTGCGGTGAGCTTGTGGCAGAAACAGCGTGCACTGGGTTCCTTGTGTGCTTAATCGGTAACTTCGAACAGACATCGATTCTGAGTAAAACGGCGATGATGTTCGTTAGAAGACATTAAGGTAACCAAAGAGGAGGAAGTGTGATATTCATGCTTCCTCTTTTTCTATTTTAAAGAGCACTTGAAAGGATGTGCTTATGATGCTTAAAAAGTTGATTTCTAAATGGAAGTACAGACGTTTCTGCAAACTCAACAGATACTTTTGCCCGGACTGCATCTACCACGACTTCGTGTGGGATGGAGTCATCTTCCGTGGCAATCGTTGCCGCCATCCAGCAGCGAGATTATAATTTATAGGAGAGAATTATGCTTACTTATGAGTATAGAGGCTATAACGGAGTAAAACCGAAAAGGCCCGATCCAATTAATGCGCTGCTTTGTGGGCTCTTGTACCAGGTAGCGCTGCAGCATTTTACGTCTATCGTCGAGCCGATGATTAAGGATATTTATAAGTCCTACAATGGCGAAAATGACCTGTTTGGAGAGAATGGGAGGATCAATACCGAAGGAAACCTCACTAAGCACGTTTGGAATCGCTACAATCAGGCGATTTCTATCGTAAATGGGGTGTATAAATCCACAAATCCTGACAATCTTGATATTCAGAAGTATGCGCTACTGCCTGATCTGAGTTTTGCAGCCGTGCTCAGGGACGGAACGGTGATGGTGGAAGTGGACAAAGAGTGACATTCGCAAGATAAACATGCCTTATAATGAAACCAATTATTATAAGGAGGAACTACAAATGTTTGAAAACAAAATTATTAGAGGAATTCATGTATCGCGTTATATTGCGAGCTGGTACAACGTCGGGGGTACAGAAAAGCGCTACGTGAACAAGACGGATTCGAGCAAGAGGAGAATAGAAAATGTATTTTCCGATTGGCTCAGGACGCTTGTGATCGACGGCGAGCATCTTACCGAAGATGAAGTACGCTACATTGATGCGTACAGGCAAAACGGAAAACTGGAATTAGAAACATTGGCAAAACGATTTATAGATAATTTGTAAGCAACAGAAAGAGATAGCTGAAAAATCGGTTATCTCTTTTTTTTCGCAAGATATTCATGTCTTATAGTAGAAAGGATTCACACCATTGAAAAAATGGCTTAGAGGATTCGCACACTGTGTATAGCCTGGCGAAAAGGGCAACGCCTTTCTTTTTTTCGCAAGATATTCCATCCTTATAATGGAATGAGGACAGTGGAATTCCTGGGTTATGCTGGGGCGGTTGAGACACCGTAACCACACAAATAGGATTAATTGTAGACCGCCGGGAAACCGGAGACTTAACCGTTAGAAGCGGGGAACACTCATTCCTTATATTTTTTCGCATAATAAACATCTCCTATAATGAAAACCAATATTTACAGGAGGTTTATTATGAAAAACATTATTAAGAAGATGCAGTACAAACACGAAGTGAATGAATTCGAACGGTATCTGAGAAAGGAGGTAAAACGCTTTCATATGACACATGACGAAGCTGTACGTCGTATGGCTTGCCAGAAAGGCATATTGAAAGAGCGATACTTCGGAGACAGATACGCGATTGTGTGAACTTCACAGAAGCAGTTTAACAGCTGCTTCTTCTTTTTTCTTCTCGCATCTTTTACACTCCCTATAATGAAAGGATTATATCCTAAAATATATTAAAAGGAGAGTAAAACAATGAAAAAGATTATGAAAGTTTACACCGGACTGTTTGTGATCGTGAACGCAATCTACATGATTGCCGGACTCTTCTGCGGTAAAGCCGTAGAGATGAATCTGGTCAAGAATGAGAAGGCAGCACGATTCCTGAAAGGCTGGAACGAATGGACAATATTGTGTTGGAAACTCTGGCTTTTGAGTATAATTAATCTTTTCAAAGGAACCGAAGAGGTCGCTGAGTAATCAGTGGCCTTTTCTTTTTATTTTTAGAAAGGAGAGTAAAGACCATGAGCGAAGACAAATTTAGAATCACATTGTCAGCACGAGAATTCAGAAAAATACGACGAAAGAACAGGCGATATGCGCAACAAATTAAGCGTCATCCTGAGCGAGAGCCTGTTTTGGTTTCGTCAATCACTGCTGAAAAACTCAGAGATATATTCAAGCTATGAAATACCACTATCAGAAGCCAGCCGTCACCATACCGGTTTATGGCGAGTTGATCGGGCTTGAGCATCCGGTCTATTCCTGCGGGACACTGTTTCGTGAAGGAGAGCGCGGAATCGTGGTCGTGCAGAAGATATTCAATGAGGAGCTGAAGATGTGCTACTGGTCAGGCGTTGACCCGGCTGTAGCGAATGACATCTACACAGCTCCAAAATTCTATGATTTTTTCAAGCAGCATGCTAAGGAGAAAGACTATCCAATCTTCCAGCTTCGGAGTCTGATGTGGCAGCTGCGAATGAAACCGCTTAAAAAAGAGAGTTGGGAGGAGTATTTTTAATGATTCTTGGACAAGCAGCAGTTGGTGCTATTGTATTCTTTCTGTCATTTGCGACTATTACTGTAGCTGCATTTAACTTAGATGAACATCCAGCGATGTTTGTGATCGTTGCCATTATTGATTCAGCATATTGGGCATTTACAATTGTCCGAGAATTAATATGGAAAGGATTGCTCTAATCTCGCAAAAATTTCGCAGGTCTTAATAGAGAGGATCGAAAGATGTCGGTCCTCTTATATTTTTACGTTCAAATCTGAAAGGAGAGCAGAACATGAACGAAATCGCAAAAGAATACTACAGCGAGGTAGCATCCAGAAGTATTACCGCAAAGAGCAGTCATGCCAAAAACGGAGGCAACTCTGAGAAACTTGGCAGCAGACAGCTCACCAACAAGGAAATCGAAGAAAGGCATGGTCCAGTTAGGACCTATACTTTTGACGATTTCCTGAGCTTTTCGGAGTTCCGGGAAATGCCTTTGGACTGGCAGGCAGGTTACATCAACCATCTGCAGGACAAGTATGATATTAGTCTCTTGCAGATCGGAAGAGACCTGTTCGGCCAGAGAGATGACAACGTACTGAGGAGTCATCTAAAAATCAGGGGGATTCTGGACAAAGTGAATCCCGACAAGCGCAGAGGCAGAACCAAACTGCATGAGTTCCGGCGTGATATTCGGGCGTATCGTATGCGGCCGACTGCCCCTGAAGAAAAACCAAAGCCGGTCCAGACGTCTCTCCCCATGTTTATGGATGTGGAGAGCTTCAAGAACCTCAGTCCTGACCAGCAGAAGATATTCATCAAGAGGATTCTTGACGAGTACAAGATCGGCATACTTATCATCAACCAGGAGTTGTTCGGTCGGTCCGGGTCAAGTCTCAGTAACTACCTTATCAGCCGCCATTTCAGCATGGAAAAAGACTTTGGCATTAAGCGCGGAGGCAACAAGCGTGGCCCTGAGCATGATGCGAATCTGGCAAGATTCCGTCGTGATATTGCGGAGTGGCGTAAAGGTAAGGTCTGCTCTGAGGTCGCCAATGCTGTCGGCCTGCCGGAAGATATTCTGAAGAATGCTCCGAAACCGGCTCCAAGCATCGCTGAGGCGCTCAATGATGTAGCAGAAGCTGCGACAGCTGTTGCCGATAAAATGCGAGGAACACTTAAACCAATCGCTGATGCGGTTAAGAAAGGAGAGACTAATCCCGTGGAGAATGATAATCCGAACTCTGAGAACGAAGTCGTAGCAAAGCCTCCGGTATTCAAGACCAAGCAGAAAGTCTTCAGCACATGCTACATCGGTGACGACATCAACATGGCTGAGATCCTGGCGCTGCGCAAGATGTTCGCCGGTCAGAAGATCCAGGTCGAGATCACGGTCACGACGGATAGTCTCATGGCTCGTTATGAGTAAACGAACACGCGAGGCGGCTAAAAAGGTACGCCGTGACTATGATGTAGCCGCCATGATTCGAATTGTGGAAGCATATCGTGACAAACTCGATTATTCCAATCCACCGATTCGATCCGCTAAATTCCAAGAACGTGCGGCGTACAAATGGGCATGCGAAGAGATCCTCGGACAGCTTAAAAACTCCGGGGATCTCCCCTTTGACGTAACAGCCCTTGATATTCTTGAAACCTTTGCCGATAAGATGAAAAGGTTTCAGGCGGAACATGGCAATAAAGACCACGCAGACTGTTTCACAACTGCCGGATTCCTCGCTGAGTATTTTATTGAGCAGTATTGGTTCAACGGACTTGGCGAAAATTGAAAGGAGATATTTATGACAGATAGACTTGCGCACATGGAAGCAGAAGATATTTCGAAACTCATTGACTACATAGTCAAGCACGACACCGGCAACAAAACGGTCGGAGCTATAAAAACAGAGCTCGGACTCACCGAAGAAGAGTTCTATGAGCTTTACACAATCTCTATGCCGGCCATTCGAGGATTCAATGAAGGCCGCTTCTGGCGAGTAGCTTACTGCCGTCTCGAAGCGTGCCTTGAGAGAATCTTGGGCAATGCGAAAACGTTGGAGGGGAAAATTGCAGACATCAAAGAAACCCTCAAGAACAAAAGTATGCGCATGCTCGAAGAAGAAAGGCAGAAAGGCTGGGATGCCGCGTGAAATGGCGACTCTTGCGACAGAGATATTTGGACTGGAAACTCTGGTGCCAGTACACCAATGACTCCTGGATTCAGCGAATCGGAGCTTTATTCGGATTCGCGACATACTCAACATTAAGTTTTCATGCCTTTAGGGCAACTTTAAGAGACAATTGGAGGAAGAAATGATGAGTGAGTTTACTGAAACAGAAATGCAGGTGGTCAAACCGGGAGAAAAGATACCTCTTCCAAATCACCTTAAAGAATTCTGCAGCGACGACGCCTGCCCTCTGGATATTCCGGATGACAAGGTTAATCATCCAAGCCATTACACCAGCGGAGGCATTGAGTGTATTGATGCCATTCGAGAGAGTATGACGCCGGAAGAATTCCAGGGATATTGCAAAGGGAATACGATCAAGTATCTCTGGCGGTGGCGTCAGAAAGGCGGAGTCGAAGATCTGGAGAAGGCCGATGTCTATCTCCGCTGGCTCATTGAGTCGGCCACTAAGGAGGAGATCAAAAATGTACACTGAAATGCACATTGTAGACTTCGACAAATACTGCGACTCCTGCAAACACAAGGATGAGAATCCTGATGTGGAAGGCTCTCCTTGTGATATTTGCCTGAGTGTCGCAATACGTGAGAATAGCCGCCGGCCGGAGAAGTATGAGGAAGACAAAAAATGATCTACCTCATACTGTATGCTCTGAAGCTCCCTAACGGTAAAACGCTGGGGGGCTTTTATTATGCCTTTGCGCATTCATTAAGCGAGGCTGACAAGATATTCAACAGCATTATTCTTACAACTGAATGCTTCAGAAAGGAGATCTGGGGCGACGATGGCAAAGGCTATCGTAAGTTAATAAAAATGGAGGAATTTGACCGTGAAAAAATGCCCTGTTGACATTGGCGATACGTTCTATCGTTACACGGATAAGATTAACATACCTGACCGGCTGGAGGTCATTGATATTATGGAGTATGGTGACCGGATTCTGGTCAGGGCTCGGTATATGTATCGCGCAATCGGGCCTGTGTTCGAGCGGACCTTCGACGCTAAGATATTTGATGATCCAAACTGGGTCGTCGAGAAGAGGAAGGAGAGAACAGCATGATTGAAGTACCGGGATATTTGACGCAGGCAGTGCTTACCGACAACGGACTCAGTCACGAGGAGCTTATCTGCCTGGAAGAACTGAGCGAGCTGCAGAAAGAGCTCACCAAGCAGCTGCGCAATAAAGGCAACATGCACGATTTGGTCGAGGAGATGGCCGACGTTTATATTTGTCTGAAGACTATTCAGGCAGGAATGTTCATCTCTGACCGCGAAATCAATGAGGCCATAGTCGAGAAGACTGACAGATATTTGAGAAGACAGAAAGCTGGTGATACCAAATGATTAAAATCGAGAATACTGATGTTGTCGGCTGGGAGCATGCCATTCGCGGGATGCGTAACCCGATGAATTCCTGGGATAAAAGCGATAGTTTCTTCGTAAACTCAGACGGCGATGGGTATGATATTCGCGGCAATCTTTTCAATGTTCCGCCCGAATTTGAGGGTGCTGTTGACGTCGGAAAACAAGACCACGACCTCATGATGCGGCTGTGCAAGGCTGGGTCTGCCGATGCCAAGTTCCGGAGATTCATCATCTGCTATGCAGATATTACTGGGCCTCTGTACTGGCTCAAGGAAATGGACACCTATCGTATGGGTGTCGAGAAAAACAGCTGCAGCACCATGCATAAAATTACGAGCAAAGAATTCACGATTGATGATTTCAGCATTGAACATCTCTATGATCAGGAAGCAAGAACAGCTTTTGGTGGTATCATCAATACCCTTAATCTTATTCGCGACAGATATTTTGAGCTTAAAAAAGCTATAGGTGAAGCAGGCTTTAATCCGAGGAATCCTCGCACTCCAAAGTCTCTCTGGTATCATCTGATCCAGCTGCTGCCGAGCTCCTACAATCAGCGGAGGACATACATGTTCTCCTATGAAGCGCTCAGTAAGATTTACCGTGAGCGTCGCAATCATAAGCTGGATGAGTGGCATCAGTTCTGTGACTGGGTTGAAACACTCCCCTACTCTGAGATCATCACATTGAAGGAGGCAAAAAGCGATGAATGAATTCGCTATGATCGGAATGATCCTTATCTCAGGATCGATATTCTACTTCACCCATGAAGATGAGGATGAATACTATCCTTCAGACCTGGTTGAGATTGAGGGCATTCCTGTCGAGGAGCTGGAATGAGCGAGCAGTTCAATTGTCCTAATTGTGGGGCGCCTATCTCAAGTGATATTTGTCCGTACTGCGGCACGGCTTTTCTTGACTGGTCTTGTATAGACGAGCGAAAGGCAAGTTTCGTTAAAGTAAAATTCAATGGACAAATTCACTTAATGAAGGTCCATATGACATCCCTAGGATTCGACTATAATACTCCTGAGACTGCTCTATGGTGTGATGACCAGGTATACTATTCAATCCGCAAGCCGGAACTTAATTTACATATGGACTTACTAGCGGAAGAGTTCGCTATTCCTGGTTATGGAAAAACCTTGATGCTTCAGATCGATCCGGAGGTTGCTGATTTGAGACAGATCAGTGATATTCTGAGAGGAGCAAAGCAAAATGAATAACTACGAATTCCGTTACGTCCGGGGCCATGTGGAGGTGTTTCTGCATGGCTCCTTTATATTATCGGCCGATACTATGGCTGAAGCGAGGAGGGAGATAGAAAATGATTACGGCAATGGTGAAAATGCCAGACGGTAAAATCTTGAACAAGATCCTGAGCAAAGATGCTGATGATATTACCGAAGCTATACTCGAAGGCCGGGTCAGACGTATCATGACCGATTGTGTGACACTGGTATTTGACGATATGGAGATCACGGCACATGCCTACAATATCGTCCTAAAAGCAACGGACTCGCAATAATTTCATAGCTCTTAATGGAGAGGTATCCAATTGGACGCCTCTCTAAAATTTTTAAAAAGGAGAGATTCCAATGAACTACAAAACCTACGCTATCAACTGTATCCTGATGGATAAGCACCGCAGCATCATCCGCAATGCCAGCGGAACATTCCTCAAAGGCTCTGGCCTGATGGTCCAGGTTAACTCCATCCCAGCAGCGTTTTTTAAGCGCTAATTATATTTCATAAAGGAGAGATTCAAAGATGAAATTCAAAGTAATCGCCAAAGCGGTTTTGAGAGGCATCGAACTCGCCGCAACTCTGTGGGCAGTCGGTGTGTTTGTCGGAGCCGGTCTTCGTGACGGTGCGAAGATCAGCGACACTCACGATCAGTGGTTCTATGACATCATCAAAGCCCGTAAGATCAAGGGCCTTCAGAAGAAGATCCAGAAGCTTTCCAAGAAGGAGCAGCTGACAGAGGACGAGAAGAAGCAGCAGGAGGAGCTCCTTCATGAGATGATGGAGTGGTGCACATTCGATACGCGAGAAGCTGCGACTTTGGGGACACATGAAGTAAGCGGCTTCAATATTTATAACAAGGAGGAGAAGGAATGAGCTTCAAGATCGGATTCGGACTCGGTGTCGGGATCTGCGTCGGCACCATCGGAGGAATGATTCTTGTAGGAGCTTGCGCTGCCGCAGGAATCGGTGGATATATGGCTGCGAAGAACAAGCTCAACAGCCTGAAGAGAAGAAAGGAGAATGAGGAATGAAAATGGCTGCAAACTTCATAATCGGCGGGATTGTGTTCACCGGCCTGATCGTAGGAGGAGCCATCCTCGGTGCTGTGGCTGTGTACGGTCTCGCCAAAGATGAGATCGATGCCGGCAGAGAGACCCTTGCAAACAGGCGTGCTCGTGAAGAGTACCAGCAGCACATGTATGGCAACTACCACAATGTCTATGATATTCATAAAGGAGAGTCTGAATGACTATCTCAGCTGCAATTAAAGCAGCAGAAGCAGGTCTGAAGGTCGGTGGGAAGTTTGTAGTCAAGCATCTTCCCACTATCCTCACTGCTGTTGGCACAGTCGGCGTGATATTTGGCACAATTCAGGCAGCGAAAAAGGCCCCTGATGCCAAAGCCGAATTTGAGCAGGAGAAGCAGAAATGGAACAGCCTGCCCGAAGATGCCCGCAGCAAGCCGGACCTGGTTTGGCGCTATGTGAAAGTCGGTGCAAGATATTACGGCCTCGTTTGTCTTGTTGTCGGCGGTGCGATCGTCTGCTTCTGGGTCGCAAATCATGTGAATCTCACGAGACTCGGAGTAGCAACGGCCGGTATGGCATACTATAAAAAGTATGCCGAGGACCTTGAAAAAGGTGTTAAAGAAGAAGGGGGTGATGGCGCACTGAACAAGATCAAGGACAAGCTTAATGCGAACTCGGTCAAGAATGCGCCTCCTCCCAATATAGATACATCCAAACTTGATAGCACGATCGGAGAGTGTATCGTGTGGGACCCTATCCAGCGTCACTGGTTTATATCTTCGGCGGAACAGATCAGGAGAGCTCGCCGGAGAGTTGTGGACAGCCTTGGTGAGCAGATTACCAGAGGTGAACCTTGGTCGTTTGTTCCATACACTGATTTTCTGGAGTATGCAGGCTACAGAGATCATGGACCTAATATTGCCGGAGACGCTGGCACTTGTCTTGGATTTGGCTTCGAAATGCCGAAAGATCCAGACTTTGGATTTTCTGAGGATGAAGTCGAAGTCGTAGCCAATGACGCAGTAGGGGTAAGCTGGACGCCGGTGATGTATGGCGGAGAAGTACCTGCGCTGGCTTTGAAGTTTGACGAACCGCCCGTCTACGATAAGAATATGTACTAACCAATAAGGGGTTAAGCTCGTACTGAGATACGACACCCCTTATATTTTTATGGAGAGTGAGCAAATGGAAGAGACAAAGAAACTCAAGGTCGTAATTGTTCGGCCTCAGAAAAATGCCACCATCGAGGAGATTGACAGCGATTTGGAGACGCTGCAGTCCATCGTCGGTGGATATATTGAGCAGGTGTGCCCGTGGGAAGACAACGTGGCACTGATCTGCAACGAAGAAGGAAAGGTTAATAACCTGCCCTATAACCGCGGTCTCTACGACGAAGGCGGCAACATTCTGGATATTATCGCCGGGACATTCTTTGTTGTTGGCCTCGGCGAGGAGAACTTCCGCAGTCTCACAGATGAGGAAGCGGAGAAGTATTACCAGGAGTTCCGCAAACCGGAATTCTGGCTGCATAACTGAAAGGAGAGAATAAAATGGGTGATATTAATCAGGAATGGAAAGAACTCAGAATGAAAAACGGCAACTTCATTAACCACATCGACGGTGAGCTGGCCAAGATCGAGAAAGAGAAGAGGCTGCTTGACGAACAGAAAGAGCAGTTGCAGAATCCGACTGACGCTGTAGCTTTCACAATGCAGTTTGTGGCTCCGCCTCCGTTCAACTGCTGCGTGGATGATCGTGATATCCTGAAAACTATCAACAGAGAACAGGTCGATCGGATCAAGAATCTCAATGAGAAGCTCGACAAAGCTGCTGCTGATTACCAGGCGCTGTGTGTCGAGAACGAATGCCTTAAACGCCAGCTTGCCGGCGCAAAAGCTCAGTGCGAAAACACTGTTGAGAATCGCCGGAGGATCAGTGAGCTTTCCCAAGAGGTAATCGATCTCAGAGAACGTCTGGCAAGCACCAAGGAAGAGCTCGCTGGTTTTATTTCCATGTATGATAAAGCGGCTGACGAAGCTCATCAGGCCAAAGTTGCAAAAGACCGTATGGGATATTCCAATAGCTGCATGCAGTCCAAGATTGCGAAGCAGAGCAACGAGATCAAAAGGCTGGTACATGAGAATGTCGGTTTAGTAATTGATATCCGGCATTATAAAGACGCGATCGATAAGCTCAAGCAGGGCCATTGGAACGAGATGGAACTGCTGCAGAATGCAAATGCTAAACTTGAGTATGATAATTTTCAGCTCAAGCAGGCTCTCGGTACTTCAGCTAAAGATGCCGAAGGAAACTTCGATCGCGGGTACCATAAAGGCATGGACGAGCTGTGGGCTGCAATTCGTAAAGCCCAGGACGAACCCCACGGAGCGCTTCAGGATATTTATGGCCAGGATTGCATGCACGACTGCGTTTCCAATCTTTCTGCTCAGGACTTTGCGAAGAAAACTATTGAGTGGGAAGAGAAGCAGGCCAAAGACATTCAGATCGGTGATGAGGTTGAGATCTTTGACACGTCAACCATCCGTCCCGATGAAGATCCGTACTCCGATATTGGCATCGTGATCGCAGTTGACTCGGATGGACACAGCTTCGCTGTTATCGGTCCGAATTTCGAAGGTTGCTTTGATACGACTGATATTCAGTTCGGCACGGTCAAGAAGACCGGCAAACACTATGATGCAATCCCACTCGACTATTTTACGTAACTGCCCAAACTGTGGAGCACCTGTGACCGGACCGATCTGCGAATACTGTGGGTCGGTCCTGAATCAGGCCGAGATAGACCGACAAGAGCAAGAACTCGCAGAAAAGCAGAGACAATACGAGGAAATGCCAAGACGATGGCAGCAATCAGTGATCCAGGCCGAACTCGATCAGTCCATAACGGATCGAATGAACTATTTTGGATATCAGATGTCTCAATGGTGTTGCGACATAAGAACACAAGCGATGTGGCAAAGTAATATACAATCTCAGGAATATATTCCAAAGCCGGTGCCGGTTGTGATCGAGCAGGTCGAGCAAGAGCTGATAGAAGTTTTAAGCTTTTCGAAAGTTGTCATTATTCTTGCTATTATTATATTTAGGCTACTGTCGGCAGTTCTGTTTGCAGCATTTCTCGCATAAAATACATCGCACATAATAGAGAGTAATCTCACATTATATTAAAGGAGAGAACCAAAAATGAAAGACAACAACGAAAACAAGAATCAGCAGAAAACTGAAGGACAGCAGGAGCAGACTCCCAAGAAGGAGAGCTTCCTGAAGCGGAGTTTTAAGCGGTTCGGACGTGATTTGCTTGATATCGGCATCGGTGTCAGTATCGGGGCAGTCGCTGTCGGAGCAGTATTCAAAGCCCGCGAGCAGAAAGCAGCAGCAGAAGGGACTGCACCTGAGGATCAGGAGACTGAAGAAGAGGAAGAAGACGTTTTGGAAGTATCCGACGAATGATTACAAACAAGGAGCTGTGTAGAAATACATGGCTCCTCTTTTTTGCCCAGGAGAGTCGCATGAAAAACATTGCCTATAATGGAGAGTAATCTCACATTATATTTCTGAAAAGGAGAGCAGAAAAATGGCTAAGAAAGAATCAAAAGGAAGGTTTTTAACAAAAGGAGCGTTGAAGCTTTTAGGCTTCGCATGCGTTGACGGTGCAGCAGCAGGCATTACCGCAAGCGTCGTACCGCTTACGATGATTAACCCGGTAGTCGGGGGCATCATTGTGATCGGCTCGATGATTGCAAGTTCTGCCGTGTGCGACAAAGTCGTGAACAGCTACGTGGATGAACAAGTAGACAACGTCGCTGACAAGATCGATCCTTTGGTTGAGAGTGCCAAGCTTCTCAACAAGAGCAAAGAGATATTCACCGAAAAGGGCGAACAGCCTACAAGAGAATTCATGAAGAAAAATGGCTTCGATAATGAGCAAATCGAAGAAACAATTCAAAAGTTTAAGAAGAAACTTTAAGGGATTCGTGGGGAAAACACCCCACTCCCTTTTTCCCTGATATTTTAGAAAGGAGCCTAAAATATGGCTGAGGTAAACATTGACGATCTGCGCGGAGGCAATTCCCGTGCGGAACGTGAGCGCCAGGAGGAAAGAGAAGAGCGCAGAAAGCTTGAGAATGTCGGCGGCGGGCGAAGCAAGAAAATGAAGAAGTCTTTCTGCCGCAGATTCGTTGAGAACTTCATCGCGGATGACGTGACGAAGGATGATATTCGCTCATTCATCGTCAAAGATGTGGTGGTGCCGATGATTCAGGATGCTATTATGGACAGCATCAACGGCGCACTCGGGATGATGTTCGGTATCGGCATTGTCCGCAGCGGCTCCAGCAGGAAAACGAGCAGCGGAGGCAAGATTCGCTACGGTGGATATTTCAACAGTGGCGAAAGCAAGAAGACCAAATCATCCGTCAGAGAGAGCAGACGCGAGGCCAGATCCGGATTTGAGATTCAGATGAAGGATTCGAAGGAGGCTGCGCTAAGAGTTATGGAGGAGCTGGAGGAGCTGCTGGACGAGTACCCGGATGAGGGTGTGTCTGTGGCAGACTACTACGACGCATTTGGTGTGTCCACTGAACATACTGACAATAAGTACGGCTGGTATGACCTCGCCGGTATGCACATCGAGCGTGTTCCGAGAGCGTTCCAGGATGAGGACACCGGAAGATATTTGGACGGCTTTGCGGTCGTGATGCCGAGGGAGAGTGCGCTGTAATGGACAAAGAAAAGACAATCGTTCGAGACTGCGGACTATTTCATACAATAAGCACCATGATAAATCGTGGTCTGTCTATTTCTTTTGGGAAAGATTTTCTCAAGGATGGAATTGTGATCTCGATGAACAGAAGAAACGTATTCACCAGAACCGTAATTCCTAATAATCACCTGTCTGTCCCGTGCCTTGATAATGTGATTCGTAACGAATTGTTCAATATGGAAAACAAGATAATCGAAGAGGAGAACGAAAATGAGTAAACTCGCTGTATTTGGAAAAGTGTCGGCAACAGTGATGAAAGTCGGCGGGAAGGCCCTGCTGAAATGCAAGAAAGCATCCCCTGAGATATTGCTGGTCGGCGGAATTGCCTGTGTCGTTGGCGCTGTCGTAACCGGCATCATCGCGACGAAGAAGGCCTACGACGATGACGAAATCGTGGATATTCAGGCGGAGATTGAGGATCTGTCTGATGAGCTCAACGACTCGCAGGATAAGGAAGAGAAAAAAGATATTCGCAGAGCACTGCTGAAGAAGTATTGGAAGCTGGCCCGCAAGTATGCAAGGAAGTACGCCATTCCGTTTGCGCTGACTGTGGCGGCTATTGTCATGATGCTGGCGTCGCACGGTATTCTGAAGACAAGATATTTGGGGACTGTGGCTGCATACACGGCCATGGACGAGAGCTTCAAGGACTATCGGGAGCGCGTCAAAAGTCTGGTCGGGGAAGAGAAAGAGATGGATTGCTACAATGGCACGTCTCCGATGGATATTATTCACGATGACGGCGAAGGCAATGTGACGAAGAAGACTGAGCGCTGCAAGACGATCAACACCAAGGCAAGCCCGTATGAGTTTGACTTCAACAAAGGCACGGCCCCTCTCGACGCGACCATGAATACTGAGCACAACTTCTGCTTCCTGAAGGCTCAGCAATGCACGGCCAATGATATGCTGCACGCTCGTGGTCACCTGTTTCTGAATGAGGTTCTGGACCTGATCGGTATGCAGAGAACGTCCGAAGGCGCTGTACTCGGCTGGCTGGATCATGGCGACGGAGATGGCTTTGTCGACTTCGGCTTCAGTGACTACTACGCCGATGATATTTCGGATGCCATGGACGGAAGAGCGCCTAACATTCATCTGAATATGAACTGTGACGGCGTGATATTTGAGAAGATCTGATAAGGAGAGTAAACTATGAGCATTAAAGCTGCGATTTGTTTCGCGGCGGGGGTGGTTGTCGGAGCGGCAGCCACCTTTTTCGCCGTTAAAGGGATATTTGAGCACAAGAAAGAAGAGGCTGTTGCGGAGGCTTGGGAAGACGCAAGGCAGCACTTCAAGAGGCATGCTGAGGCGCGTGAGAAGGCCGCCAGGAATCGTCTGGAGAAACTGAAGATTATATCCTCCGATGAGCAGAAAGAGCCTGAAAAGCCCAAGAAAAAGGCCTCAGACGTGGATATTAAGGCTATGCGGAAGAAGGCGAAAGAGCAGCTGCGTTCGTATCGCCGCAATGTATTCACAGATCCCCCTACAAAGCGTGATATTCGCATTGTGGAGGACGATACGGCTGTGGATGACGGCTATGACCCCGATGACGGAGAACGCGACAGTGCGCCTTCTGAGGGCCTTAGAGAAGATCCCTACATCATCGATTCGGACCAGTGGAACTATGACAATCGCGGATTCGACAGGGAGACCATCTATGTATATTCTGATGGGGTCTGCACCGACGAGAGTGAAAGGCTCGTAGATGACATTGAGAATCTGATAGGAAAAGATAATTTCGACATGCTGGCTGACCTTGCAGACAGTGACGGCTGCGTGCTGATTCGCAACGAGATGAGGAGCTCGGACTACGAAATTCTGCTTCAGGATGAGCCTTACAATCCTGACACAGTTCCGGTCCGTGATGACTGATGAGCTACTTTGACTGGCTGTGCATGATTGATATTCCCGACGGAGACCAGCGCGTTGAGTATGCCAAACTCATGTGTGTACTCATGGATACAGAGTTCCGCTGGGTCATTCGGCGGGACGAAAATCGCGCACTGGACGGTCTTGAGCTGCGGGATATTTACGAGGAAGAGACGGGCGAGGACTGCGATTTCGACGGTCCTTGCTCCGTTTTGGAGATGCTGACGGCTTTGGCGATCCGTTGCAATGACGAAATCATGTACGATCCGGACGATCCGAAGCGTGCAGATCGCTGGTTTTGGATGATGATTTGCAATTTAAAGCTGGATAAAAATGTGGGCGGTTTTTTTTCTGGGACAAAAGTTTTATCCACTTTGGCCAATTTTATGGATAAAACAGGCAAAAATGAGCTATTTCCGGTCAAAAACCCACCTCGCAACTTCTATCGAATGGAGCTCTGGTACCAGCTAAATTGGTACATTATGGAGCATTTTGGGGGCGATTTCGGCTAAAAGTGGATAGTTTTGGATGTTTTTAAAATTTTTATCCCAAAACCGCCCACAAAACCGCCCACGAAAAATAGCCAAAAATTGGTAAAAAATGGGTATTTTTCGGTCATTTTAGCCCATTTTTGACGTTTTTCGGCGGTTTTTGAAGGATTTTCAGACTAGCAGATCGGAAGAGCGTCGTGTAGGGAAAGAGTGTAG
>ERZ809472.9-NODE-9-length-50795-cov-8.043752_pt1 | contig 50795 bp, 37 predicted proteins | sample MGYA00521274_ERZ809472 | MGnify/ENA primary metagenome ERZ809472 (study PRJEB31581, sample SAMEA3312791) | metagenome | study: EMG produced TPA metagenomics assembly of the PRJEB8939 data set (Metagenomic analyses of Rumen microbiomes reveals... | reverse complement strand
GAGGGTGCCATCCGCGGCCGTCACGACCACGCCGTGTGGAAGTTGAACCAGTTGACCAACAATGGTAAGAAGAAACTCTCAGATTTCGCCTCGGGTCACCTCTATTTCGGACTCCACAAACTTGCCAAGGGTTGGGTGTTCCGTGAGTGGGCACCTAATGCGACGGATATCTATCTGATCGGTGACTTCAACAACTGGAAGGAAGACGAGAAATACCGTTGCAAGCGCATTGCAGGTACGGACAATTGGGAGTTGAAACTCTCGGAAAAGGCCCTGAAGCACGGACAACTTTACAAGATGAAAGTGAAGTGGAATGGTGGAGAGGGTGAGCGAATCCCTGCCTGGTGCCGTCGTGTGGTACAGGACGATAATACGAAGATATTCTCTGCTCAGGTATGGAACCCCGAGAAGAAATACGAGTTCAAGAAAAAGAACTTCAAGCCCGAGAAGAACCCGTTGCTCATCTACGAGTGCCATGTGGGTATGGGACAGGATGCCGAGAAGGTGGGCACCTATACCGAGTTCAAGGACAACGTGCTGCCACGCGTCATCAAGGATGGTTATAACTGCATCCAGGTGATGGCCATCCAGGAACATCCGTACTATGGAAGTTTTGGCTATCATGTGTCTTCATTCTTCGCGCCGAGTTCCCGCTTTGGAACACCCGAAGAACTGAAGGAACTTATTGACACGGCCCACAAGAACGGTATTGCTGTGATCATGGATATCGTGCACTCCCATGCCGTGAAGAACGAGGTGGAGGGTTTAGGTAACCTCTGTGGTGATCCTAACCAGTTCTTCTATCCTGGAGACCGTCATGAACATCCCGCCTGGGACTCGCTCTGCTTCGACTACGGCAAGGACGATGTGCTCCACTTCCTGCTCTCCAACTGTAAGTACTGGTTAGAGGAGTTTAAGTTCGATGGTTTCCGTTTCGACGGTGTGACCTCGATGCTGTATTACAGTCATGGACTGGGTGAGGCCTTCGGTGGTTATGGTGACTACTTCAATGGTCACGAGGATGATAATGCCATCTGCTACCTGACACTGGCTAACTGCCTGATCCATGAGGTGAATCCTAATGCCATCACTATTGCTGAGGAGGTGAGTGGTATGCCTGGACTGGCTGCCAAGTTTGAGGACGGTGGCTATGGCTTCGACTACCGTATGGCCATGAATATCCCTGACTACTGGATCAAGACCATCAAGGAAGTGCGCGACGAGGATATCAACGTGACGAGTATCTTCTGGGAGGTCAAGAACCGTAGGCCTGACGAGAAGACCATCTCTTATTGTGAGAGTCACGACCAGGCACTGGTGGGCGACAAGACCATCATCTTCCGTCTGATTGATGCCGATATGTACTGGCACTTTGCCAAGAAGGACGTGAACGACCTCGCCCAGCGTGGTATCGCCTTGCACAAGATGATCCGTCTGGTGACCTGTGCAGCGATCAACGGTGGCTATCTGAACTTCATGGGTAATGAGTTCGGTCATCCTGAGTGGATCGACTTCCCGCGTGAGGGTAATGGGTGGTCGTATAAGTACGCCCGTCGTCAGTGGAACCTCGTGGATAACAAGGACCTCTGCTACCACTGGTTGGGTGATTTCGACCGTGAGATGCTGAAGACCATCAAACTGGTGCGCAATTTCCAGGACACACCTGTCACGGAGATTTGGCACGACGAGGGCGACAAGGTGCTCTGCTTCATGCGAGGCGACCTCGTGTTTGTATTCAACTTCTCACCTAACCGCAGTTATACGGACTACGGCTTCCTCGTACCCACAGGCTCGTATGAGGTGGTGCTGAATACCGACTCGCCGGCCTTCGGCGGCAACGGCTTTGCTGACGATACGATCACACACCTGACGAACTACGACCCGCTCTACGTGAAGGATCACAAGGAGTGGCTGAAACTCTATATCCCGGCACGTTCTGCCGTCGTGTTGAAGAAGGTTTAGTATGAACTATAACAGACAAAGGAAAAACAGTAGCACGCTCACCATCCATGTGATGTGTGCTATTGTTTTTGTGCTCTTCTCGCTGGCCTGGCTCTATTTCTTCCAGTCTGACGTGATGGCCATGACACAATATGAGTTGAGTGGCGGACTGACACATTACAACCCAGCGTTGGGAGCCATCATCATTACGGTTCTGCTGTATCTCCTCCAGTTGGTGGTCTATGCCATCACCCGTCTGAAGAAGCGTTCCCATGCGCTGACCTACGTGCCGTCGATGATGATCCTGGCGATGCTGACGGATGTAAGTCAGCAGATAGCGGCCGATGGTGATATCGACCATCAGTTGTCGTGGTGGGTGGTGGTGCTCGTCGCCCTTGTCTGGGTAGGTCTCGTCTTCGTGGCTCGTCTGCTACAGCAGGTAGAGGATGACGACTCCTATTCGTTCATCTCTCCTGCGATGTGGATCAACATGCTGACGATGTGCTTGCTGATGATGGGCGTGGCATGGTTAGGAAATACGAATGCCGTGTTCCATTACCGGATGAAGGCGGAGGCACTGATTGCCGAGGGTGAGTATGAAAAGGCTTTGGAGGTTGGTAAGAAGTCGCTGGAGAGTGACAACCACCTGATGATGCTCCGTATGTATGCGTTGGCACGTACTGACGGTCTGGGTGAACATCTGTTTGAGTATCCGATTTCTGCCACCAGTTCGGAGATGCTTCCCACCAACGGGAAAGTGCGGATGATGCTGTGTCCAGCAGATAGTCTGTATAGATTCCTTGGGGCACGTCCTGCGGAGAAGATGGAGCCCGAGCGCTATCTGCTGATGCTTCAGCGACGTGACTCCGTACCTCGTCGTACGATAGGGGACTACCTGCTCTGTGGTTATCTGATCGACAAGGATATTGACCGTTTTGCGCAGGAAGTGGGCAGGTATTACGTGGTGGATGACAGTCTGCCAAAGCATTATAAGGAGGCTCTGACGCTATACATCCATCAGCGTGCCAATCCCCTGTTTATCAGCCATTTCACTGTGACGGAAGAGGATTTCGATAATTTCCGTGAGATGGAACAGGAATATCCGACTGCGTCGGAACGGAAAGGAAAGATAGGGGAACACTATCGTGGTACCTATTGGTATTATTATAAATACGAATAAAAGAAAGCTCTCCAACTGGAGAGCTTTTCTTATTGATAGAGATAGCGTTTGATGGATTTCTTTGGCGTCTTCTCAAACTCTTCCTCGTAGATTTCTATATCGGAGATTTTCTCGTAGGCGGGAATCATCTCGTTCAGACCGTTGCGGTTCTGTTCCATGATGTTCCTCAGGTCTTCGTCTGAGAAGCCCATGTTCTTCGCCTCATCCATGTCTGGATGTACGAGTGCCACGAGTTTGGTGTCTCTCTGTACGACAATGCTTTCCATCACCATCGTCATGGAGTTGAGTTTGTCCTCGATCTCCTCAGGATAGATGTTCTGGCCGTTGGGACCTAAGAGCATGTTCTTCGAACGTCCGTTGATAAAGACATTGCCATTGACATCCATGGTGCCGAGATCTCCCGTGTGGTACCAGCCGTTACGATCGATGGTCTCTGCCGTGGCCTCTGGATTCTTATAGTAGCCCAGCATGACGTTGAGACCCTTTGTCAGGATCTCACCAGGGATATGACGGGGATCCGGAGAATCGATTTCCACCTGCTGATGCAAGGCTGCCCGTCCGCAGGAACCTGGTGCGAAGGTGTGCCAGTCGCTATAACAGATGATCGGGGCGCACTCCGTGGCACCATAGCCTACGGTATAGGGGAAGTCGATGCGCTTCAGGAAGTGTTCTACCTCCTGATTCAGGGCAGCACCGCCAATGATGACCTCGTACATCTCGCCACCGAAGGCCTTCAGCACCTCCTGACAGATCATCTCGCGCACCTTCTTAGAGATAACGGGCATCTGCAGCAGCAGGCGCATGCGGTTGTTCTGGATCTTCGGGAATACCTTCTTGCGGATGATCTTCTCAATGATCAGCGGAACGGCGATCACGATGACAGGTTTGATCTCTGCCAGTGCCTGGGCAATGATGGCAGGCGAGGGTACACGGTTCAGGTAATATACATGACAGCCGTGCAGGAACTCGAAGATAAACTCGAAGGCCATGCCGTACATGTGGGCCATCGGCAGCATGGAGATCACACGGTCGCCAGCCTTGATTTTCTTACCTAACACATGGCAGGCAAAATCGTAGTTCGACCACAAGGCACGATAGGGCAGCATCACACCTTTCGAGAAACCAGTCGTCCCAGAGGTGTAGTTGATGACAGCCAGTTCGTCAGGACTCTTCTCCAAGTAGTAGTTGACGTGCTGCTTGCGGAAGTACTTGGGGAACTTCTTGCCATAGAGTTCGTTCAGGTGCTCACGGGCATAGGTCAGTTTATCCGTACGCGATATCATCAGCGAGTAGTCAGGATTGTTGATGATACCCTCCAGCGTCGGCATGGCCTGTGGGTCGATGATTGTTGCCACATGGTCTCCTACGAAGAGCAGACGGGCCTCGGAGTGGTTGACGATATTATGTATCTGTTCGGCATTGAACTCATGCAGGATGGGTACGGCGATGGCTCCGTAGGTGAGGGTGGCGATGAAGGCCACAGCCCATTGGGAGGAGTTACGTCCGCAGAGGGCTATCTTGTCACCCTGCTGAATCCCACTGTTCTCAAAAAGGATGTGTAGTTTCTCTATCTTTCTGGCTACATCATGGAACTGTAGGGTCTGTCCCTTGAAATCAGTCAGCGCATCCTTATCCCAATTATTGATAATGCTCTCCTGGATAAGCGCATTAAAACTCGGTATTTGTTCCATAGGCAATTAGTTATTCTGATATAGGTAGCGTTTGATACTCTTCTTTGGTGTCTTGGCAAACTCTTCGTCATGGAGTTCTATGGCGGAGATACGGCTATAGACGGGCAGTTGGTTGTTCAGTTCCTGACGGTTCTGCTCCATGATCTTCTCCAATTCTTCCTGGGTGAAGTTAACCACCTCGTCTTTGTCAGGATGTACGAGTGCCACGAGTTTGTCGCCACGCTGTATGACGATGCTCTCCGAGACCATCGCCATCGTGTTGAGTTTATCTTCTATCTCTTCGGGATATACATTCTGTCCGTTGGCACCGAGCAACATGTTCTTGATGCGTCCGCGGATGAAGATATGTCCGCTGGGAGCCATTGTGCCCAGGTCACCCGTATGATACCATCCATCTTCGTCGATCACGGCTTTCGTGGCATCGTCGTTTTTGTAGTAGCCCAGCATCAGGTTAGTACCCTTGGTGATAATCTCACCAGGGATATGCTCAGGATCACTGGAAGCGATACGAACCTCCATACGATCCACGGGAATACCACAAGAACCACCTTTGAATATCTTGTGATCACAATAGGATATCAATGGTGCACACTCCGTCGTACCATATCCCACCGTAATGGGGAAGTTGATGGAAAGGAGGAACTCCTCGACCTCTTTCGAGAGGGCAGCACCACCGACAATGACCTCGTAGGCACGTCCGCCGAAAGCCTGATAGACCTGTTGGCAGATACGCTCCCTCACCTTTTTGGAGATGACGGGCATCTGTAACAACAGACGGATGCGGTTGTCCTGTATCTTGGGGAATACCTTCTTGCGGATGATCTTCTCGATGATCAGAGGCACGGTGACAACCAGTGTGGGTCTGATATCTGCAAAAGCCTGGGCGATGATGGCGGGTGACGGCAGACGGGTGAGGAAGAACAGATGGCAACCATGACAGAAGCCAAAGAGGAATTCCACAGCCATTCCGTACATGTGAGCCATCGGTAGGATACTCAGTAGGTTGTCGCCAGGCTTCACCTTATTACCCAGACGACTGATGATAAACTCCACGTTACCCCAGATGGCACGGTAGGGCAGCATCACACCTTTCGAGAATCCTGTCGTTCCACTGGTATAGTTGATCAGTGCCAGTTCCTCGGCCTCGTCCTTGTAGTAGTTTACATGCTCCTTGCGGAAGGCTCTCGGGAACTTGCTGCCAAACAACATATTTAAATGTTCGCGCGCGTAGGTAATCTTTTCTGAACGAGAGATCAACAGCGAGAAGTCAGGAATGTTGATGATAGCCTCCAGATCAGGCATGGCCTCGGGATCAATGGTCTTGACAGCATAATCGCCAATAAACAATAACTTGGCGCCTGAGTGGTTGACAATATTCTGGATCTGCTCACCGTTGAATTCATGAAGGATGGGAACAGCCACGGCTCCGTAGGTGAGGGTGGCGATGAAGGCTACGGCCCAGTGGGCTGAGTTTCGTCCACAGATGGCAATCTTGTCGCCTTTCATAACACCACTGTTCTCAAAGAGGATGTGAACCTTTTCTATCTTACGTGCTACATCATGAAACTGTAACGTGATGCCTTGATAGTCGGTTAGTGCATCTTTGTCCCAGTTTTCGATGATAGCCCTTTGAATATACGCATTAAAACTGCTGAATGTTTCCATTGAAACTGCACAATTTTTTAAATTTTGTGCAAAGGTATATCATTTCCTGCACATTTCAAAAAAAAATGTGCAATATTTTAGTGTAGTTAGTAAAAAATAAGAGTTTATTGGAAAAAAGGAACAGATTTATTCGTATCTCATAGACTTTGCCGGGTGAATATGAGAGATCAAATAACTCGGAGCAATCAGGACGAAGATACAGATGAGGAGTGTGACGGCATCGAGTAATAGAATCAGCGGTATATTCAGTTCCATAGGTGCCTCACTGACGTAGTATGTCTGTGGATCCAGTGAGATAATACCCGTATATTGCTGGATTAGTACAATGCCGATACCGATGATATTACCCCAGAGCATACCTTGGCCGATGATGAAGACGGAAAACCATAGGAATGTATGACGGACAGTCTTGTTATGGGCTCCAAGGGCTTTCAGAATACCGATCATCTGGGTACGTTCAAGGATGATGATGAGCAGTCCGCTGATCATTGTAAAACCTGCCACACAGACCATCAGGGCAAGGATGATCCAAACATTGATGTCCAACAGTTCCAGCCACATGAACACCTGGGGATAGGTTTCGTAGATGGTACGCGATGTCATCATGTTACCCTTGTCGTCATGGCTGCGGTTGATATCATTTACAAAGGCCTCTTCTGTCAGTGGGAGCAGGTCCAGGTTATCAACCGTCGCACCAATGCCAGTACAGTCCTCCTTGTCCCAGCCGTTGAGACGATTGACGGCATAGAGATCCGTGAAGCACAGACTCTCGTCGAAACGTGTCATATTCGTCTGGTAGATGCCGCTGATCGTAAATTTGCGTGTCTTCACATCATCGGCGATGAAATAGGCAAACACCTTGTCGCCGGCTTTCAGTTGCAGTTTGTCGGCAATCATCTTTGACATCAGCAACTGGTAGTGACTGGTAGAGTCGCTGAACTGGGGCATCTCACCCTCCACCAAATGGTCTTTTAGGAAAGTGGCATTGAACTCTGGACCAACTCCTTTGAAGGCTACACCCAAGAAGTCATCATCAGTCTTCAACAGTCCCTGTGTGACGGAGTAGCGCTCCACATGGTTCACCCCCTGTATCTGACTGATGGCATCCATCAGACTGTCGGTGACACAAATCGTATAGGGATCGGCATCATTGAAGAGTAGGACGTTATGGATCTGAATATGTCCGCCGAAACCAACTACTTTGTCGCGGATCGTATGTTTGAAACCTAAGACCACACTGATAGTCACAATCATCACAGCCAGACCGATAGCCACACCAATGGTGGCAATACGGATGGCAGGACGACTCACCATACGTTTATCGCCCTTGTCACTATAGATTCTTTTGGCTATGAATAGAGGAAAATTCACTTCTCTTCGTCAACTCTTCCCGGATATGCTTCCAGGGCCTTCCTTAGCACGACGAGGGCGCGTTCCAGATCCTTCTTTTTCAGCACGTAGGCAATACGTACCTGATTGATGCCAGCGCCAGGAGTGGTATAGAAACCAGCAGCAGGAGCCATCATCACCGTCTCACCTTCATACTCAAACTCTGAGAGACACCAGCGGCAGAATCTCTCCGCATCATCCACTGGTAATTTTGCTACGGTATAGAAGGCACCCATCGGGATGGGGGAATAGACACCGGGAATACGGTTCAGACCGTCGATCAGGCACTTACGGCGCTCCACATATTCGTCATAGACATCGCGATAGTATTCCTCAGGCGCATCGAGAGAGGCTTCTGCCACAATCTGTCCGATGAGGGGAGGAGAGAGTCGGGCCTGACAGAACTTCATCACAGCCTTTCTAACCTCAACGTTCTTCGTGATGAGGGCACCAATTCTGATACCACACTCGGAATATCGCTTTGATACAGAGTCGATGAGGATCACGTTCTGTTCGATACCCTCCAGATGACAGGCAGAGATATAGGGTGAGCCTGTGTAGATATACTCACGATAGACCTCGTCGGAGAAGAGATACAAGTCGTATTTCTTCACGAGGTCACGTATCTGGTTCATCTCACGACGCGTATAGAGGTAGCCCGTCGGGTTGTTGGGGTTGCAGATCATGATAGCCCGCGTACGCTCGTTGATCAACTCTTCGAACTTCTCCACCTTTGGCAGGGAGAAACCTTCCTCGATAGTGGTGGCGATAGTACGGATCTTTGCACCTGCTGAGATGGCGAAGGCCATGTAGTTGGCGTATGCTGGCTCAGGCACGATGATCTCGTCGCCAGGGTTCAGACAACTGAGGAAGGCGAAGAGCACCGCCTCACTACCACCTGATGTGATGATGATATCCTCGGCAGTGACGTTGATATTGTATTTCGCGTAATAATCTACCAGTTTCTCGCGATAGCTCAGGTATCCCTGTGAAGGTGAATACTCCAGGATATCTCGGTCTATCTGCTTCAGGGCGTCAAGACCCACCTGCGGTGTAGGCAAGTCAGGCTGTCCGATGTTCAGGTGATACACCTTCGTCCCTCTTTTCTTGGCGGCTGCGGCCAGAGGTGCAAGTTTCCTAATCGGAGACTCAGGCATTTCCAGGCCACGGACTGATATTTCAGGCATCTTTCTGTACTTTATATAAAAAATCGGTGCAAAGGTAACACAAATTATCGTAAATCTGTGCAATCTCTGCCTAAAAATTTGCGTTTCTCAGAATTTATGCGTACTTTTGCCCGACAAAATCAATCAAAATACAAACGTAACGATGAATTTTGAGGAGCTGATAGAGACGCGTGATGCCCGTAAGACGACTAAGGTGCGTCTGCCGTATGGTTATTTCTACAAGAGGCTGATAGACGGCAAGTATTCCAATTTCGTGGAGTTTCACGACGAGTTGGCCGATAACATCTTTTTCCAAAAGAGCGTGCAGGATGAGTACAATGCCTTGGCAGGTATCGAACAAAAAGAACAACTCCATTTCATGCCCAACGAAGGGGATGACGGTATTTATGCCATAGCCGTTGAAGTGGGGCACTATATCACGGTGGAACAACTGTTGAATGATGACCCTGCCGTTGTCGCAAGAGGGGAGTTCGTCAAGAACATGCTGAGGGAACTGATGACCTTTACGAGTTATCTGAACGATCAGGGGATTTATCATGTTTGCTTTGCCCCTTCCAATATCCTGCTTCGTAAGAATGATCAGGCGGTCAGACTCCTATGCCACGGATCTTTCTATAATAAAGTGGATCAGGATGTGCTATATGATGGTGTGGAAGACTATGTGGCTCCAGAGGTTTTCAACGGCGGTACCATCGATAGCCGTACGGATGTCTATTCTCTCGGTAAGTTCATCTCTTATATCTACGAATCCTCTGGTCTGCCCCTGGAGTTGAAGAGGGTAGTGGAGAAGGCGACGGCAGAAAATCCCGCAGACCGCTATGATTCTGTGGACACCATGAGGAAGATGATTGAGAATCTTACAAAAGCCCGTCGTACGGGTGTGACGGCTGTGGCGGCCATAGCCATTGCAGCGGCAGTCGTGGGACTCTTCTTCTACCTGCTGCCCAGTCCAGAGGTGGTGGAATATGTGAAACCTGTGGATGAACCGATTCCTGATGAGATGGTAGAGGAGGATCCGGATATGTTGTTGGGCATCGGAGCTGATGCCGACTCTGCTACGATTGCCCATATCGTGGAACTTCAAAAGAGGAGAAAGGACTCGTTGGGTATGAGTCCGGGTAAGATGCGCGAATACAATGCCAAGGCAGAGGCGATCTTCCGTAAACAGTTCACTAAGGCTGCCGATGCGATCATCTCCGAAGTCTATAATAATGATCAGATGAATGCATCGGAGCAGAGTTTTAATGCTAAAAGTAAGATTATGACAGACCGTCTGGCTAAGTTGCAGGAAGAGTTATGCAAGAGTACTACGCTGAATCCAGACCGTGCATCGGGCATTTCCTCCCAGATTATCGAACAACTGACGGAGAAGAAAAAGGCTTCTATGGATAAGGACTATTATGGTGTCAAGAAACAAAAAGAAGAACAGGAAGCCGAAGCCAAGAAAAAGACGAACGAATCCAAGAATAACGAATAATTACAGATACACACATGAGAAGCAGAACAGCTATTTGGTTTGAGTGCAAGATCCGCTATGAGAAGGTCATGGAGGATGGCTTGCAGAAGAAAGTAAATGAGAGTTATGTGGTTGATGCCCTCAGTTTCAGCGAGGCAGAGGAGCGCATCATTGAGGAGATGTCCTCATACATCAGTGGAGAGTTCGACGTGGCTGATATCAAGAAGGCTGCCTACAAGGAGATATTCTTCTCCGACGACGAGATGGCCGATAAGTGGTATAAGGCCAAACTCCAGTTCATCACCATTGATGAAAAGACCGCGAAGGAGAAGCGCAACACCGTGACCTATCTGGTGCAGGCAGGTTCCTTCAATGGTGCTGTGAAGAACATCGAGGAGGTGATGGGTGGCACGATGATCGACTATGTCATCGCCTCTGTTGCTGAGACAGCGCTGATGGATGTCTTCGAGTACGCGAAGACGAAAAAAGACGACAAACAAGAATACGAGCAACAGTGATGGACTACGACGTAAAAGGTCATCTGCACCAGATACTCGATACATTGCCACAGGGCGTCCGCCTTGTGGCAATTTCCAAGTATCATCCTAATGAGTATATTGAGGCTGCCTACGAAGAAGGACATCGTGTCTTCGGTGAGAGCCACGAACAGGAACTGCGCCTGAAACACGAATCATTGCCCAAGGATATCGAGTGGCATTTTATCGGTCATCTACAGACGAACAAGGTGAAGTATATTGCACCGTATGTATCTATGATCGAGGCCGTTGATTCGCTGAAGCTCCTGAAAGAGATTAATCGTCAGGCGGAGAAATGCGGACGCGTTATCAAGGTACTGTTGGAACTCCATATAGCAGAGGAAGCCACGAAGTACGGTCTGACCCTCGACGCCTGTCGCGAACTCCTTGAGGGGGGTGAATGGCGCGAGATGAAGCATGTGCAGATCTGTGGTTTGATGATGATGGCCTCCTTTGTGGATGACAAAGAACAGATCCGTCGAGAGATGCAGACGGCTGCCGATTTCTTCGATGAGGTAAAAGGAAAATACTTTACTGATGACGAGGCTTTCTGCGAACGTTCCTGGGGCATGAGCGACGACTATCCCATCGCTCTGGAGACCCGTTCTACGATGGTTCGTATCGGCACGTCTATTTTCGGTCCGCGCGTCTATTGAAGTAATACTGATCCCGTTTCTTGGTAATCTTACCGTAGTTCACGGCATGAACGGGACAGTAATGATAACAAGCCAGACAACAGGTACACTTTCCGTTATGAAGCCATACGGGAGGTGTACCTTTGATATTATCCACAGGACAGACCTTCGCGCACTTGCCGCAATGGATGCAGACATCCCCATCCACCGTGAATTTCTTGTCGGTGATCATCCGCTTGTTGAAGTAGCCGCCGATTACGTAGGAATAGAGGCGGGGAGTGGCGCCCTTCTCCAGTTCCTCAATGCCGCGCTTGCGATCTTTCAGGATACTGATAATATGGTGCAGTTGGCGCTGGGCGTTCTCAATCTTCCAGTGCTCTTTGTCCTCAGGATCAGTTTTCATAAACGGCAGACAGACGTACGATTCAGGCATGATCACTGAGAACTGCGTCTCTGCCTGCAGTGGCTGGCCGTCCTCTGTGCGCAGTGCTGTGTTGGTAGCCAGTTCCTTATTCAGAATCGTCATGGCTTCGCCCATATTGTCGCCACAGGTTGTCAGTGCCCAACAGAACGTTTGGTTGCTGAGTTTGTCGATGCATAGCCGCTCGATAAACTCCCGCACGATCCTTGGTGGCTGCCAGCCGTGCGTGGGGAAGCAGAAACCGAGTCGCTCGTCGTCTTTCAGCGCAAATTTATAGCGTCCCTCCCTGATGAGGTCAGGGATATAGAGCAGTTCCTCGCCAAGAGCCTTAGCGATCTCTGTTGCCACCCAACGGGTGTTACCTGTGCCTGAGAAATAGAATATCATGCTGTATGCTCTTTTATGATTGCCGCTCCAAATAGATGGAGTGGTCGATGCATTGAGGCAGTTCCTCCTGATAGTGCGTGACGTAGATCAGTGTGACGGCCGGATCCTGACAATAGTCATCCACGAGATCCTTCACCATCCGACGGTTATAGTCGTCGAGTCCGTGCAGTGGTTCGTCAAGGATCAGCAGGTCTGGCTCTTTCACGAAAGCGCGGGCCAAGAGCACGAGTCGTTGTTCACCGCTCGACATCTCCATGAAATTCCGCTCAGCGAGATGGCCTACGCCCAATTCCCGTAGCCACTTACGACATTGCTCCTTCTCCTCGTCGTTGGCTCTGACATAGAGTCCGACGGTATCTTTCAGACCGCTGGCCACGATCTGAATGGCGGGGATATTCTGTTTATAACTGCGGTGCATCTCTGGTGACACGTAGCCGATATGACGTTTGATGTCCCAGATACTCTCGCCGCTGCCCCGTTTATGTCCGAAGAGCGAGATGTCACAGGCATAGCCTTGTGGATTGTCAGCACATACCAGCGAGAGCAGTGTGGATTTCCCAGAACCGTTCTGTCCTGATAGTGCCCAGTGCTCGCCCTGTCGCACCGTCCAATCAAGATCTCTCAGTATCGTTCTTTCGCCATATCGGATGCTCACCTTATTGAAGCGAATGACCTCTGCACACAGGGGAAGTTCTTGTGCACACAGGGGAAGTTCTTGCGTCCCTTCGGTAGCAAGCGGCAAAGCCGAGCGCCCCTGTAATCCAGTCGCTGACGCTCCTTTCTCACAGTTGGGACAGTCCCTGTGTGCTCTCCACGCGCCCAGTTCCACCTTTGGCATGACAACCATATCCCTGACCTCTACGACATGCGTAATAAACTCTGGTATCTCGTCCGTCTTTGCCAGCACCAATATGATCTGCAATCCCTGCTCTTTAGCCAGCATCGCCAACAGCGCTTTCAGTTGATCCCTTGTCTCAGCATCGAGCCCGATAAACGGATTCTCCATGATCAGCACCTTTGGCTTGGTGAACAGTGATGCTGCGAGTTTATACTTCCTCAACTCTCCGCTTGACAGCAGAATAATATACTTATCCAACAGCCCTTCCAGATGAAACAGTTCGTAGATATGCTTTTGAAGATCGCGTCGCTCTGGCGTATCCTCGCCCGCCAACTGATATGCCTCTTCGAGTTTGCTGCCCACGGTTGGTGTCTCCTCGTCGATCTCCATCTGGTTCCAGCGCTGCTGCAGGAAATAAGTCTTATCATTATCACCGCCGTAAGTATCGCGGAAAGAGATATGCTTCAGATTATTATACGGCTCGTCGAACGCGTATTTCACCATATCGGGAAAGGCAGGATGACGGCCCGTGATCATATCCACGAACATCGACTTACCCGCACCGTTCCTGCCTACGATGGCGATATGCTCGCCCTCATCCAGCGAGAAGTTCACAGGCTCCGCCATCGACCATTCGGGCTTACGGGCTCGCGCCCCAATCATCTCAATCGTCTTCATCCTTGGTTTTGCGTTTCGACACCTTCTCCTTATTCTTATTCACGAAGTCTTTCCAGCCGCGATATTTCACGTCGCTCTCGGGCCGTCCCATCTGCAGGTAATGACAATAGGCGGCCGCCAGGGCATCGGTGGCATCCATAAACTTACCCATCTCTTCCTGAGGAATCTTCAAGAGACGCTGCAGCATCCCTGCCACCTGCTCCTTCGAGGCATTACCGTTGCCCGTCAGTGCCATCTTGATCTTCATCGGCGCATACTCATGGATGGGCACACCGTGGTGGATGGCCGCCGCGATGGCCGTACCCTGCGCACGTCCGAGTTTCAGCATCGACTGCACGTTCTTACCAAAGAACGGTGCCTCGATGGCCATCTCGTCGGGCAGGTAGCCGTCGATGATGCCCGTCACACGTTCGAAGATATGGCCGAGTTTCAGGTAGGCATCAGGGAACTTCCGCAGGTCGATCACGCCCATGGTTATCATCTGCGCCTTGCCGTCCTTCACCTTCAGCAAGCCGTATCCCATCAGGTTCGTGCCAGGGTCGATGCCCAGAATGATCTTCTCCATATCTGCTGCAAAGGTAATGCAAATCGGGCGAAATACCAAATTTCTTTGCGTATTTCCACTCTGTCCATGAAAAGTGGCGGAAATATTTGGATTATTCAGAAATAGTCCTTATATTTGCAGTCTGATAACTATAGTTTAATGATGCAGATGAAGAGAACAATCGCCTTTTTCGTATTACTAATGACCATCGGAACAGGTTCCTCATTGTCGGCTCAAGAGTCCGACGAGGAGATAGACCTGCAGGAACTCTATCAACAGATTGACGATGCCATCGATCACTCTCCAGAATATGTCGCCACGCGGCTCAAGCAGATAGATGAAACGCGCCAGATGCTCATCTCTGAGAGCAGTCTGGAGAAGCGGTTTGCCCTGGCAGAACAACTCTTCGAACTCTATAAGCCCTATAAGAATGACTCGGCGCTCTATGCGGCTGATCTGTGTATCTCGCTTGCCGACTCGCTGAACCGAAAGGATATGGTGGGACTCTATCTCTCACAGAAGGCCCACCAGTGCTCCAATGCGGGCATGTATGTGGAAGCGCTTAATCTGTTGAAGAAGGTTGACAGACAGGCACTTGACCCCGAGGAACTGACGAAATACTATGCAGCGTGGATGCATGTCTGTGGCGAGATCGGTTCATGCTCCCAGCAGCACGATGAGCGCTGGAACTACTACGACTTGCAGGACAGTTATCGTGACTCCGTACTCGCCGTGGCGGAGGAGGGCAGTGAGGAGTACCTGCATCTTAAGATGGATGTGCTCAATGCCAGAAAGCAGTATCAGGATGCGCTTCGTGTCAGTGATAAGTGGATCAAAAAGGTTGCTGATGGCACCCATGAGAATGCCTTTGCCGCTTTCTACCGCTCAGTGGTCTATGACAAGCTGAACAATGGCCGTCAGGTGCGCTACTGGTTGGGTAAGTCAGCCCTCGACGATATCAAGTGTGCCGTCTATGACCAGGCATCGCTCTTGATGCTTGCAGAGCGCCTGTGTGAGGATGGCGACTACGAGCGGGCTTATCGCTACGTCCGTTTCTGCAAGGCATGCAACACGGCTTTCTCGCCCCAGTTGCGTAACTATCAGGTGCGCTATGTGGCCAACGTCATGGAAGCCATCCATCAGAATGATCAGGCCCGCTATTCGCGCCTCCTGACCATTGCCTGCGTGGGAGTGCTGTTGCTACTGATAGTAATAGTCTGGCTTGTCTTCCGTCTGCGCCGCAGAGCCTGACTCATGTGTATAATGAAGGATATACTATCTCTAAAAGCAAAACAAGTTGTTTTGCCTTCAAAGAAACCATCTCTACGATGTGTTTAACATATCTTTTCGACACCAAAACAACTTGTTTTGCTTTTAGAGATTCCTGAAACCCCTTTGTATAAAGGCTTTTCGAGACATCATAACGAAAGTGATGCTTTTTGATTTACCATCACCATACCAAACTATCTGATATTTAGATAGTTAATGCAAAAAGTGATGCTTTTCGTTTTTTTTATATTTTAAAATTGTTCTGAATGCAATAGATAAAAAAAGGAGCCCGAAGGCTCCTAGAAAATGTTAAGTTTCTCGTTTAGAATGCCAGCATGGGGCGAACACCGTATTGGCTGCCGTTCTTACCTGCGTAGCTGAAGTAAAAACCGTATTGATTGCCTTTATCTGTAGCGTCGATGCTCAGATAGACGGCATTGCCGGAGGAGTACTCGGAACTAGACCAGAAAAAGATATATTCATAAGTCATACTGTCGTAGTTACCTGCTCCAGCCTTCTCTAGTGCAGTATTCCATGCAGAGGCACCTAAATGGTTGTTGTCAAACCAACTCCCCCAGGTCACACTGTTCTTGTATAACAAGGATTTCGCCTACTTTTCTTGAAAAAAGTTTCATTATTCACCACATTGCCCCTTTGCCACAATAAGGTGGTTGCAATGATGAACAGAAAAACGCGTACGCTATTCGCCAGTGACGAAACGTAATCTCGAAGGGCACGAAGTTACGGATTCGAGGGCTCGAAGATGGCCGCCTATCTACAGGATTAGACTGCCGACTTGATAGACGAGGGCAGAGACAATCCAGGCGACGACGGTGGTATAGCAGGCGGCATATCTTGATCATCATCATTGCTTGTTGCATCTTGCCATGGTGGTGGTTACCTGTCGTGGTCATATTAACCCTATTCTCTCATTTCCTGTTTGGCAATAAAAACAGATGGTAAATAAATAATGTGTAAAAAAACTGCTTTAAAAAGACAATTATCAAAATAATTTTGTACTTTTGCAAATGCATAGTGGCGTAAGCTGCTTTTGCAGGACATTGCGGGTAAAGAATTAAGTATCGAAGATTCTGATGAGGTTTACACTCAAATAGTCGCCAACTAAATTGATGCTACGACCTCGCGGGATTAGGGATACGCCTGTATGGGCGTACCCTTCTCTTGTGTATCGTAGCAGGCTTGTTTGGCGACGGCTGGAGTGTAAGTGCATAAGGGATGAGGGTGCGCTTTTTCTATTCCCCTAACTTAAAACGACTCTGGCCAATGACTACTAATGGCAATATTGGTGGTATCGCCACTTTCGACAACATCACGTCGAGGGTGATTGACGATCTGAGAACTACGTTGAGGCGTGGCTCTAAAGTGTCTATGGCTGCTGCGTCTTTTTCTATCTATGCTTTCGAGGCCTTGCAGAAGGAACTGGAACAGGTGGATGAATTGCGCTTCATCTTTACCTCACCCACCTTCAATAAAGAACGCGAAAAGAAGCAGAAACGCGAGTTCTATATCCCCAAGCTGAATCGTGAGCGTACGCTTTATGGTTCTGACTTCGAGATCAAGCTACGCAACAACCTGACACAAAAGGCCATCGCCAAAGAGTGCGCAGAATGGATTCGACAGAAGGTTCGTTTCAAGACCAATACCTCGCAGATGCAGATGCCAGGATTCTTGAATATAAGGAACGATGAAGGTCTCTTTACGTACATGCCTTTTAACGAACTGACAACTACAGAGTTGGGTTGTGAACGAGGCAACAACATTTTCCAACTCATTCAGCGTTTGCCTTCACCTGTCAGCGATGCTTACCTGAAGAATTTCAACGACTTTTGGGAAGATAAAGAGAACTTCACGGATGTGACTGAAGCCATTATCGAGAATATAGAGAATGTGTATCGAGAGAATGCGCCAGACTTTATCTACTTCGTCACACTCTATAATATCTTCAATGAGTTTTTGGAGGATATCAGCGAGGATGTGCTCCCCAACGAGGCTACTGGCTTCAAGTCTTCGCAGATATGGAACAAACTCTATAATTTCCAAAAGGATGCAGCCCTTGCTATCATCAACAAGTTGGAGACCTATAATGGCTGTATCCTGGCAGATAGTGTAGGTCTGGGTAAGACCTTTACGGCTCTGAGTGTCATCAAGTATTATGAGAATCGCAATAAGTCTGTGCTGGTGCTCTGTCCCAAGAAACTACATGACAACTGGCAGACCTACAAGAGCAACTACAGAAATAACCCCTTGGAGAAAGATCGTCTGCGCTACGACGTACTTTTCCATACTGATCTCTCGCGCGAACAGGGTTTAAGCAATGGCCTCGACCTTGCTTTGCTCAATTGGGGCAACTACGATTTGATTGTTATTGATGAGAGTCATAACTTCCGTAATGGAGGCAAGATAACAACAGACGAAGATGATGAGAACCCTCGTGAGAATCGTTATCTGCGCCTGATGAACAAGGTGATTAAGGCTGGTGTCAGAACCAAGGTGCTGATGCTTTCTGCCACACCAGTCAACAACCGCTTCAACGACCTGAAGAATCAGTTACAGTTGGCATACGAGGGCGACCAAAGTTTGATTAACGACAAGCTGAATACGGATCGTCCTATCGAGGACATCTTCCGTGCAGCCCAAGGACAGTATAACCTATGGGCCAATCTGCCCAACAATGATCGCACAGCAGAGCGACTTTTAGAGATGCTCAGTTTCGATTTCTTTCAAGTGCTCGATGCTGTTACCATCGCTCGAAGTCGCAAACATATAGAAAAATATTACGATACTGCTGACATTGGAAAGTTTCCAACGCGTCTGCGCCCCATCTCCAAGCGTCCACACTTGACAGACCTCGATGATGCGATTACCTATCGTGAAATCTCTGCACAGTTGTACGACCTGAATCTTGGAGTCTATGCCCCCTCTGCCTATATCCTTCCTTCTAAGCGTGACAAATACGAGATCGAGAAAGATGGCAGTGGAAGTTATTTAGGTATGTCAGGACGAGAGAAAGGTTTGAAGAAACTGATGGCCATCAACTTGCTGAAACGTTTGGAGTCGAGTGTTAACTCCTTCCGCTTGACGTTGGAGCGTATGAAACAGCAGATTGACGAGACGTTAGAGGCCATTGATACGTTCCTTAAAACTCGTCAGGATGTCAGAATCAACACCCAGACATTGGAGAGCATGCTCGATGGCGACGACAGCGAAAACGACTTCCTGATAGGAGGTAAGAAGACACGCGTTGCATTGGCAGATATGGACTGTCGCTCATGGAAACGTGACTTAGAGGCAGACCAGGAAATATTAGGCTTGCTTCTGACAATGCTTGAAGACATTACGCCTGAGCATGACAGCAAACTGCAAATGTTGATTGAAAACCTGCGAGAGAAGTTTGCTCATCCGATTAATGGCAATAATAAGAAGGTGATTGTGTTTACTGCTTTCTCTGATACAGCCGAATACCTTTATAAGAATCTGGCACCAGCCATCAAGGAGAAAGCAGGGCTTCATACTGGTTTGGTAACAGGCGATGCTTTAGCTTCTACTATACCAGGGCTGAAAGCAGACTTCAACCTTATCCTGACTCTCTTTTCACCAATTTCGAAGGAAGCCGACAAACTAAAAAACTCCTCCCATTTAGGGGAGGTTGGAAGGGGTCTCTATATCGATGTGCTGATAGCAACAGACTGTATCAGTGAGGGTCAGAACTTACAGGACTGCGACTATCTGATTAATTACGACATCCATTGGAACCCAGTACGGATTATCCAGCGCTTTGGACGTGTGGATCGTATCGGCTCACATAATGATGTCATTCAATTGGTAAACTACTGGCCAGATATTGAACTTGATGACTACCTGAGTCTGAAAGGACGTGTAGAGGCACGTATGACAGGTGTAAACATTACAGGCGCTGGTAATAGCAATGTGCTGATCAGCGACGAAGAACAGGCTGACCTTGACTATCGCAAGAGTCAGTTACAACGCTTACAGGAAGAGGTGGTTGATCTCGAAGATATGGATACAGGCATCAACATCATGGACTTGGGACTGAATGAGTTCCGTCTTGACCTGTTGGCCTATATGCAGAACCATCCTGATATTGAGCATACACCTTGGGGCATGAGTGCTGTGGTGCCTGCTTCAGAAACTGCCAAGCCTGGTGTGATCTACATTCTGAAGAATAGAAACAATGCTGTCAATATAGGTCATCAAAACCTGCTGCATCCATTTTATATGGTGTATCTCTCTGATGAGGGCGAAACCATCATCAACCACTTGTCGCCCAAGAAACTGCTCGACATCATGCGTATGAGTTGCAAGGGCAGGACAGAGCCCACCATTGATCTCTGTCGCCAAGTGAATCGCGAGACACAGAATGGCAGGAAGATGAAACATTATAGCGATCTGCTTGGTAAGGCAGTAGCCAGTATTGTAGAGCAGAAAGAACAAAGTGACATCGATAGTCTATTCTCATTTGGAGAGACAACGGCTTTGGTTGGCGATATTAAAGGACTCGACGATTTCGAGTTGATTTGTTTCTTAATCATCAAGAAAGGAGGTGAGCGTGGATAACATTCTCAACTTCCCAACCACAACTATTGTCGACAGCGTGGTGCCAAAGACAAAGTTCTATCGCTTCATGGAGGTGAATCCTCGCATGAAGTCCCACTTCGTGAACGATGTGGAGAGCATTCGTTGGCTCTATAAACTCTCACCTGACACCCTCAACGTGACTGCATCAGATGACATGAAGGAAATCGAGGTGTTTGTGGCTACTTTGAAAGAGGCTGATTGTCCCACTGACCTCTTCACATTCATTGATACCCACATGCCTCGCCATTTGGTGTTCATCCTGTTGCATGACAATAATTGTATGCTGCTTATTAACTACAAGCAATGGCGAGATGACACGCATACTGCATTTAAGATTACCCAGATGTTTGCCTCGCCATGGGTTCCCACATCAAGCCTTCAATTACAGATTGATGGCCAGTCGTTGCCACGAATTTACGACAATTTTGTGGCACAAATCTCTGGCATTGGTGAGCACAAGGCTGGCAGCATGGAGGAGATTGTGGCCCTTCGCCAGCAGATTGCCAAACAGGAAGCAGAACTTCAGAAGTTAGAGAAGCGCATGCGTCGTGAGCCTCAGGTGGATGTGCAGATGGAGATGCACAAACAAGTACGCCAGATGCGGAAGCAACTGGCGGAACTGAAAGAACAACTAAAGGAGATGAGCGTATGATATTATTTCTCCACCCAATCTACGCACTGTATTCCTGGCATTTTTTCAAAATGCTTGATATTGTGAGTTACAACAGTCAAACCATATTGACGCGCTGTAACACCAATCATAATATCGAAATCGCCAATAATTATACCCTGGCTGGTGAGTGCTTGTCTAATCTCGGCATATTCACGCGTCCAGTCACCAAGAGGCAAAACTGTAAATGTCTCTGCAATCTCTTTAGGCTCTTTAAGATGCTTCTCAACAGCCTTACTATGAAGTGCACCGTATGTAAGTTCTGCAATGCTTACTTCCGAGGCAAATATTTCATTGGCAGGAGTCTCCGCTATGTGCTTATCAACCCCACCACGGTGGCGAAAGTATTCAATCCAAGTGTCAGAATCAAGAATAAATCCTTTCATAAAACACTAATCATCAAAGTTGACTTCACGATTGAGAGGACGTCCGTCATTACGGTGCTTCATCATCTGATAATACTCTTCACCTTCAGCATCCTCAGACCAAATGCCAGCCAATTCCAAGAATTTGGCTTTGCGTTCTTCTGCCGTAAGTTCAGGCGTAGTTTCCTTGGGCATGACCAGTTTATTGGCCAGCCATTCACGATCGCTCTGCGAGAGGGAGAGCCCCTGCAGATAAGTCCAAAGATTATTCAATGCAAACGTAGTCATAAGCCAATAACTAATATTTCTTGGCGGCAAAGATACGATAAATAAACGAAATATACAAATAAATTATTAAAAATATGGTATATCCAAAACATATCGACAAGCAAACGGCTGATGGCGCAGCCCAGAACTTAGAGGCGCTATACAGCCTGTTCCCTTCCTGCTTCACAGAGTCAGCAGATGCTGAGGGAAAGGTGAAGCGAGCCGTTAACTGGGGGAAGTTACGTGAACTGCTGGGCGACAATGTAGCTGACGGAGAGCCAGAAGTCTATGACTTTACTTGGGTTGGCAAACGTGCTGCACAACGTGAAGCGATGGCACCCATCCGTAAGACCTTGCGCCCCTGTCCTGAGGAGAGCGTGAATTGGGATACTACGCAGAACCTCTATATCGAGGGTGATAACCTCGAAGTGCTAAAACTGCTCCAAAACTCCTATATGGGGAAGGTGAAGATGATATACATTGATCCGCCATACAATACAGGTAATGATTTCGTGTATCATGATGACTTCCATCGCACTCAGCGCGAAGAGGATGAAGAGGCAGGTGTCTTCAATGAAGAAGGTGAGCGAATGATCAAAAATTTATCTTCAAATGGTAAGTTCCATTCAGATTGGTGTTCGATGATTTATTCGAGGTTGATGGTGGCACGTTCTCTTTTGCGAGAAGATGGCGTGATTTTCATTTCCATAGACGAGAATGAAATCATAAATATGGGTAAACTATGTGACGAAATATTTGGTTCTTCAAATCATATTGATACTCTACATTGGAAAAAGAAGAAACAACCCTCATTTTTAGCAAAACACACTGCTAAAGTTATGGAATATGTAGTAGTGTATGCAAAGAATTTTGATAAGTTAGAGAAACTATCAGTTGAAACTCTATCTGATGCAACTAAAAAGGTAATAAACATTTCTAACCAAGAATGTTTGAGGCATTTTAAAAAAGGCGTTAGAGTTAAGATTGGTGATAATGGTGTTATAAGAAAGGGACGTTATCGAATAAAAACTATGGATGTTGAATACCTTTCTGATGTGCGTTATTCAAATGGTAAAACTATTGATGAGGTTGATGTGATGGCTCGTTTTTCCGTTTCACAAGAAAAAATTGACAATTTCATTGATAACAATTTACTTTTTATCACAGCAAATACTGGACTACGTAGAGATGTTTCGGAAGAAGAGAGTCAAAACAGAAAAGCCATTACTGACTTATTGCTCTCAGAATATGGAGACAACCAAGAAAGTGACAAGGAGTTTTTAGACCTCTTTGACGCTAAATATTTTGACTATACCAAGCCTATTAATCTATTATATAATTTCGTTAAAAGTAATCTTACAGAGAATCAATTTATTCTCGACTTCTTTTCAGGATCGGCCACTACAGCCCATGCTGTGATGCAACTAAATGCAGAGGATGGTGGTAATCGAAAATTTATTATGGTACAACTCCCAGAAGAAACGGCAGAAGATAGCGAAGCCTATAAAGCAGGCTATAAGAATATCTGCGAGATCGGTAAAGAGCGTATTCGTCGTGCAGGAAAGAAAATCAAAGAAGATTCGCCATTGACCACGCAAGACCTCGATATTGGCTTCCGTGTGTTTAAGTGCGACGAGAGCAACTATAAGAACGTGGCATTTACACCCAAGGACTATAGCCAGGAGAGTCTAGAGTTGTTTGTGGATAACATCAAGGAAGACCGCTCTGACCTCGACCTGCTATTTGACTGTATGCTCCGTTGGGGTATTACCCTCGACCTGCCCATGACCTCCACTAAGGTGGATGGCTGCAAGATTCACAATGTGAACGAAGGTGCCTTGGTGGCCTGCTTCGAAGGCAGAGTAACAGAAAAGGTGATTGATGCCATCTGCGCGATGGAGCCCAACAAAGTCGTGTTCCGTGATAGCAGTTTCGAGGAAGCCGCCCAGAAGATGAACCTCTTCGAATTGTTCAAACAGAAGTTAGGCTGGGAGGAACAGGAAGTAAGGAATAATATCAGAGTGATATAGAGTGCAGCGCACACAGGGGACAGTCCCCGTGTGCTGGTGATCTTTGACATAGTGACACAAGGAAGTTAGGAATCCTCTTCGTTCTCTGGTTGAATAAAGCCGATGGGACGGCGATTGTTTAAGGTCGCATTTTGCGACCTTGAAGCCTGAAGTTCTGCCAAAGCGGTGCTGATGGCATCAAGTTGGGCACGAGTACTCTCGTTGATGTCGTTCTGGTCTGCAAGGATGTCGTTGACCTCGTTTTTGAGATTTTCAATTTGCTTTCTCAGGTCGAGATACGTGGCAGCAAGGGGTAATTCTGCCAAATGGCGATAGGCGACAAAGGCTTTCATGATTTTGCGGTTTGCTTGTATAGCGACCTCTGATTTCAGAACACTGCTGAGCATGGCAACACCAATTTCTGTAAATGCATAGGGCTGCGTTCTGGTTCCGCCCCAATTGTCAGAAAATCTTGAGGTCACAAATTGTGACCGCAAGTTGTAATCATCTGAAAATGAACTATTATCCGCCTCGTCATGGGGCGTGGCCTGAACTGATTTTGTAAAAGAAGTCCACTCATCTTTACTTAGTTGGAACATGAATTCTTCTCCTTCGAAGCGCTTGGAATTTCTTTTTACTGCCTGGTTCAAGGCTTTTGTCTTTACTTCATAGAGTTTTGCGAGGTCGAAATCGAGCATCACACGATAACCGCGGATGACATAAATGTGATCTTGGATGTTGTCTAATTCGTCCATAGTAAAGTGGATTTAATGTTAATAATTTGAATACGAGGGCAAAGATACGGATTATTTCCGAAACTTCCAAATAAAAGATAAGAAATGTGTCACTGATGAGTAGTAATAAAGTATAAATGAATATATGCAACTGAAGTTTAAACATCAACAATTCCAGATAGACGCTGCAAAGGCAGTGACGGATGCGTTTCATGGACAACGAAACCAGTCGATGCTGGAGTTTACCCACGACATGGGTAGTAGTTCGGAAGGTGAAGACCTGTTCGACGTGGTGGGCTATCGTAACCAGCCACTAACCATTACGGCAGGGCAGACATTGGAGAATATCCGTGCTACGCAGTTGAACGAACAACTGAAGCCATCGGAGACGATAGACCCGGACGACCTGCGACTGACCATCGAGATGGAAACAGGTACAGGTAAGACCTATACCTACATCAAAACGATGTACGAACTGAACAAACTATATGGTTGGTCAAAGTTCATCATCGTGGTGCCCAGCATCGCCATTCGTGAGGGCGTGAGCCGTTCGTTCGAGATCATGAGTGAGCACTTTGCAGCAGAATATGGCAAGCGCATACAGAGTTTTATCTATGACTCGAAACAACTGACGAAGATTGACCAGTTTGCCAGCGATGCCAACATGCACGTGATGATTATCAACACTCAGGCGTTTGCAGCCCGCGGTGAGGATGCTCGAAGGATCTATATGAAACTGGATGCTTTCCGTTCGCGTAAGCCTATTGATGTCATTGCGAGCACCAAGCCCATCCTGATTATCGATGAGCCTCAGAGTGTGTTGGGAGCAGACCGTAATAATGCCACTCGTACCAAACTGAAAGAGTTCAAGCCCCTCTTTACCTTATTATATAGTGCTACCCATAGGGCTGGCGACATCGTGAATATGGTGTATCGACTGGATGCGATGGATGCCTATAACAAGAAAGTGGTGAAGAAAATCTCTGTAAAGGGTATCGAGCAGAAGGGCACCACAGCCACGAATGGCTATATGTATCTAGAAAGCATCGTGCTATCAGAGGGTAACCCTAAGGCACGTATTGGTTTCGACAAGAAGGGTGGAAGTAGCGTAAGGCAGGTCACACAATTGGTGGGTGATCATTTTGACCTGTATCAGCAGTCAGGAGGATTGGAGGAATATCGTGATGGCTATCGTATCGAGAGTATCGATGGCTATGCGCGTACTATCCGCCTGTTGAATGGTACCGTGTTGCATGAGGGAGAGATGGTGGGCAGAGTAAACGACATCTATGTGCGTCGCCATCAAATCAGAGAGACCATTCTGTCGCATATCCAGAAGGAAAGGAAACTTTTTAAGATGGGTATTAAATGTCTCTCGCTGTTCTTCATCGACCATGTGGATAACTATCGTATCTACAATCAAGGTGGAGGAACCAGTAAGGGTCAATATGCAGAAATCTTTGAAGAGGAGTATGATAATATCGTGGGCCAGTTACAACTGGAGTTCTCTGATGATCCAGCCTACGTGGCCTATCTGAAACGCTATAAGGCTGAGGAGGTGCATAATGGTTATTTCTCGCGTGACAAAAAGGGCAACTTCGTGCAGTTGACAGAATCGAAGATGGAAAATGATGCGTCTGCCTATGACCTGATTATGAAGGACAAGGAGCGCCTGCTATCGTTCGAAGAACCCACACGATTCATCTTCTCGCACTCGGCCTTGAAAGAGGGTTGGGATAATCCCAATGTGTTCCAGATTTGTACGCTGAAGGACTCTGACAACCAGACAAAGAAACGTCAGGAGGTAGGTCGTGGTATGCGTCTCTGTGTGAACGATAAGGGTGAGCGTCAGGATGAGAGTGTGCTGCATGGAGGCGTATTCGAGGTGAATGAATTAACGGTTATCGCCAGTGAGTCGTATAATACCTTCGCCTCAAAGTTGCAAACAGAGATTGCTGAGGCTGTGGGTGATCGTCCTATTAAGGTTCAACCCAGTCTGTTTGCAGGTATGGTTATGACAAATGCCAATGGAGAACAGAAGAAGTTTGATGATGACGACGCTCAAGAAATCATCTTCACACTCAGAATGAAGAACTATATCAGCAAGCAAGGTCAGTTGACACCGCAGTATTTTGAGGACAAGCAACAAGGAACGCTTGACTTTGGCGAGGATTACAATGAATACAAAAAGGATATCATCAACAAACTGGATGCTGTATTCAATCCGGATGCAGTGAAGCCTGACGATGCACGCAAGGTGCGAGAGGCGAAATTTGACAGTCAGAAGTTCGCTCGTAAGGAGTTCCAGAATTTGTGGCGTAAGATAAACCAGCAGACTTATTATACTGTTGATTTCAAAACGGAAGACCTAATTAAGCGGGCTGTATTGGAACTGGATAACCATCTGCGTGTGTCAGAAATCAATATCAAAGTGGTGGAAGGCACCATGGAGACTATTAAAAGCAAAAAACAACTGGAGGCTGGAATGGCAATGACTGTCAAAGAAGCCTCCTCGCATAACGTTCATGAACTCTTGGGTGAGAATGTACGATATGATTTGATAGGCAAACTCGTGGAGAATACAGGTTTGACACGTAGGGCTATCGTGACTATCTTGCAGAAAATCAGACCCAACACCTTCAATCTATTTAAGGCCAATCCTGAGGAGTTTATCATCAAGGCTGGCAACATCATCAACCAGTGCAAGGCCATCGCTGTGGTGGAACATGTGACCTACCATAAACTGGAAAAGCAGTATGATGCAGACATCTTTAGTGCTTCGACGTTGAAGGGTAAGTTGGGCGTTAATGCCTTAGAGTCGATGAAATCACTCTACGATATCGTGGTGGTTGATTCCAAGGGTATTGAGATGGACTTTGCGAAGAATCTTGAACTTCAGAACGAGGTGGCTGTCTATACGAAATTGCCTGGCGGATTCTATATCAATACGCCTGTTGGCCACTACAACCCAGATTGGGCCATTGTGTTCAAGGAGGGCACAGATGTAAAACATATCTACTTTGTGGCAGAGACCAAGGGATATAGTGATGACGAGGTGAATGACTACAGAAAGACAGAAGAGGTGAAGATAGAATGTGCTAGGCGCCATTTTGAAACCATCTCCAGCTCAACCGTCACCTATGGTGTGGTGAAGAACTACGATGAATTGTGGAATGTGGTGACGAAATGAATATGGGAATAGACCTCTATTTATATAAAGGATGTTAAAACTGATACCTATGTGCCAGATAGTGTGGAAATTGTCGAAACAGACAAGCCCAAGCCCGTTAAATCTTCTACATCAAAAAAGATAACTGGCATAGCAACATCTCGCTCTTCATCGTCAAGGAAGACATATAAAGAGTCAGACAATATGCGAGGCTTTGATCCTGCGTCTGAGGATGACATGGATGATAATGGCATGAGCCGATATATGGAGGCGAATGATGAGGAGGCGTGGGATTGATCGTCTTACTACAAGATCAGACTGCCGACTTGATAGACGAGGGCAGAGACAATCCAGGCGACGACGGTGGTATAGCAGGCGGCAAAGAGTGCCCAGCGCCAGGAGCCCGTCTCGTTCTTGATGGCCGCGATGGTGGCTACGCAGGGGAAGTAGAGCAATATAAATATAAGGTACGCGTAGGCAGCGAGTGGTGTGATGCCCTCGGAGAGCATCAGTTGGCGCAGGTGGGTATAGCGCTCGTTGTCGTCGCTGAATGAATCTTCATCGGCAAACGAGTCGTCGCCTGAGTAGAGCACGCCGATGGTAGAGGCCACGATCTCCTTGGCACCCACACCAGCCAAGAGCGACACGTCGAGCTTCCAGTTGAAACCCTGAGGCGTGAAGATGGGCTCGATGGTTTTGCCCATGCGGCCAATATAGCTCTGTTCCTGTTGCTCCTGCTGAGAAAGCGCCTCGTTGTGAGGAAAGTACTCCAATGCCCAGACAATTACCGATGCCACGAGGATGATACCACCCATCTTCTTCAGGTACTCCTTACCTTTCTCCCACGTATGGCGCCAGATGGCCTTAGGCGTTGGCCAGCGGTAGGGCGGCAGTTCCATCACGAACGGTGTATCCTCGCCCTTGATGACTAACGACGAGAATATCTTGCTGATGACGACAGACATGGCGATACCTATCGCATAAAGCGACAACAGCACCCATGAGCGGTATTGCAGCGAGAAGAACGTGCCTGCGATCATAATATAAATAGGTAATCGGGCGGAGCACGACATGAACGGCAGGATCATCATCGTGATGATACGTGAGTGGCGGCTTTCGATGGTACGCGTGGCCATGACGGCTGGTACGTTACAGCCGAAGCCCATGATCAGCGGGATGAACGACTTGCCATGGAGCCCCATCTTGTGCATCAGTTTATCCATGATGAAGGCGGCACGCGCCATGTAGCCCGAATCCTCCATCAGCGAGATGAAGAAATAGAGGATAAGGATCTGTGGCAGGAAAACGATGACGCTGCCCACACCACCGATGACACCATCGACGAGCATGGCCTTCAAGGGACCTTCGGGCATATTCATGCTGACCTTGTCGCCTAACCAGCCGACAAGCCATTCGATCCAGTCCATCGGGTATTGTCCTAATGAGAACGTGGTCTCGAACATCACGTAGAGCAGTAGGAAGAAGATGGGGAAACCGAAATACTTATGCGACAGCACACGGTCTATCAGATGCGTCACCTTGTAGGTGTCCTCCTTCGAACCTGTCTTGAACTTCGCCTCTTTCAGCGCACCGTGGATGAAGCCGTACTTGGCATCCATGATGGCCGTCTCGGAGTCGCTGCCCGTTTCCTCCATCACACGGGCAGAGGCCTTGTCGCGGGCATGTGTCAGATTATGGAAGTCGTGCATGCGGTTCTCGCCCGCCATGTGTTTGCCTAAGTAGTCGAGCACCTGAGAGTCGTGCTCCAGCAGTTTCAGGGCGAGGTAGCGGGTGGAGTAGTGCTGGGTGATATGCTCATCGGCCTTCAGGTATTTCTGGATATGGCTGATACCGTCTTCAATCTCGTGGCCGTAGTTGATATGCAGGTGGCGTGAGAACTTGCTGGTGCCCTCATACACCTGGATGACGGCCTTGAACAGATCCTTGACACCTGTACCGTTCTTGAACGAGGTGGGGATCATCGGCATTCCGAAGAGGTGGCTCAGGGTGTTGAGATCGACGCTGTCGCCACGACGCTCAAACTCGTCGTACATGTTCAGGGCGCACACCATACGGATGTTCATATCCACCAGTTGGGTGGTGAGGTAGAGGTTGCGCTCGAGGTTGGAGGCGTCGATGACGTTGATGACCACATCGGGCATCTTCTCCGTGAGGTGTTCGCGGACGTAAAGCTCCTCTGGGGAGTAGCAGCTCAGCGAATAGGTGCCAGGGAGGTCGGTGAGGTTGAACTCGTAGCCGAACATCGAGGCGTGGGCCTCTGTGGCATCGACGGTGACACCGGAGTAGTTGCCCACATGACCGTGGGCGCCTGAGGCGTAGTTGAAGAGTGAGGTCTTTCCGCAGTTGGGATTTCCCACCAGCGCGACGTTGATCGTACGGCGCTCTTTCATGGCCTCGTGGTGGATATAGTCGTCTTCGTGGCGATTCTTATCTGAGAGATTGAACGAAGTAGCTTCCAGTGGGGTGTCTGTGGAGACCACTTCGATATTGTCGGCCTCCTGATGGCGCAGCGACACCTCGTAGCCCATGAGCTTGTATTTCACGGGATCCTGCAGGGGCGCGTTCAGGAGTACTTCCACCTTCTTGCCCTTGATGAATCCCATCTCGATGATGCGTTTACGGAAACCGCCATGACCCTGTACCTTTACAATGATACCGCTTTCGCCTGTCTTCAGTTCTGAGAGTTTCATATCAATTCAATTTTTCTGCAAAGGTACATTATTTTCGATTGCAACTCAGTTGCATCGAACTGTTTTCTGTGTAAAATACCTACTTTTGGGGATAGATGACGTCGTGGAGCAGTCGTGCGAACTTATCAGCACCTGTGGATGTGAGGTGACTGGAGTCGTTGAAGTCTTCGGGGAGGAAACCCTCGGCATAGAGGAAGTTGTGGTACTCCACGTTCGGATATTTCTGCTGCAGCTTCTCTGCAAACTCCTGGATATCCTTCAGCGCTACAGGACTGATGGCATCCTGATAGGTCTTATAGACGGGTGTGTGTACCAGGATCAGTCGGGCGCCCCTTTCCTGCGTTACGCGGGCGAGGGTACCATAGACGTTCCACAGTTTATCGTACGCCTCCTGATTAATAGGTACGGTGGGGTCGAAATCATCCGCCAGGTTACGGTTTTCCCAGTCCGTCAGTCGCTCGTTCACGTCGAGACCGCAATAGCCTAAGGAGTCACACTCCTGAAGGACTTCAGCCTTGTTCCAGAAACGGGACATATAGTTTAGTTTGGAGTTCAGGACCTCCGACCAATACCAGAAGGGTTTCAGATGCATACCCATATACTTGGTATGCATGCAGTGACAGGTACCCATGAGACTGAAAGCCCCTGTGTTGACCTCGTGCTCGTTATGTTTCAGGCGTCCGAAGAGGAAGGTTGAGTAGTCCATGTGCATGACCACAGCCTCCAGATTCTCCATCCCAGGTACGTATTTCTCTGCCAGCGCGGCATCGTATTCGTTCAGACGTGCAGAGATGGCCAGATTGAAGGCTCCTTCTCCCAGCAGGGCAGGGTTAACGCCCTCCTCGATGTGGGAGCTGCCAAGAAGCAGCACCTTGATATCCTTCTGGTGGTCTTCCACATACTGTCGCTTGTAGGAATAGATATTCGGGCGATACAGTAGTCCGACCTCAATGGCCACCAGCATCACGAGGAGCAGGGCGCCGAACTTGGAGAGGGTGATGAGAAACTGCTTCATGGGGTTAGAATTGGAAGTAAATAAATGCCTGACTCTTGCCTGTGAAGGTGATGATGAGCAGGATGATCAGCAGATAGAAGGCAAAGCGGACGGCTCGCCTGCTGAAAAGACGGAACTCCTGCAGCTGGAGGGCGTGCTCCTGTTTGCGCTGGATCCATTCGACGACCAGTAGCATAAGAGCCATGAGGATATACAGTTTGCAGTAATTGTCGATAACCATGGGGGCTGCGAAGCCATTAGTACCTGTGGCCATGAGGAAGTCAACGGCCTGACTGATGTTGTCAGCCCTGAAGAATACCAACGACAATGCCCAGAGACAGAAAGTGAGCATCATCTTTCCGACATCTTTCAGGAAGGGCAGACCGTGGTCGTTGGCTTTGAGTTTCTTGTTCTTGCCGAAAGCGCCCGACAGGATGAGGGGGATGAAGAGCAGACCATGATATAGGCCGAAGACGCCAAAGGTCCAGTTGGCTCCGTGCCACAGACCAATGAGTACCAGGTTGATGATGGCCGCCAGCATGATACCGGTATTCCCGAGATTTCTGAAAGCGATGTTCAGGGGCATGAAGACATAATCCGTGATCCATCCCGTGAGTGACATGTGCCACCTGCGCCAGAACTCTGCCATGTTACGGGCCAGGAAAGGATGGTTAAAGTTCCTGTTTACCTGGAAGCCCAACAACTTTCCGACGCCAATGGCCATGTTGGAATAACCGTCGAAGTCGGCATAGAGTTGGATGGGGTAGACTAGGATGGCTATCAGGAGCATGGCCGATGACTGACTGTCGTATGCCGTCCAGGCATTACCCGTGATGATGGCCAGATTGTCGGCAATGACCATCTTCGTGAACATACCCCACAGAATCTGCCGGCAACCGTCTGCCGCCTGCAGGTAGTCTAATGTGTGTACGCGCTGCAGTTGTGGCAGGAACTTGTCAGGACGGTCAATGGGACCGGAGAGGATCGTCGGAAAGAATGCGATGTATGCGGCAAACTCCGTCATATCCCTGCTGGGCATGATATGTTCGCGATGGATCTCAATGATGTAACTGATAAGCTTGAACGTAAAGAAACTGACGCCGATGGGTAGGATGATGTGAAGCGTGTTCCATGAAACCTGAAGGCCGATAGCATTCAACAGGTCTGCCAGCGATTCGGCGAAGAAGTTCAGGTATTTGAAATACAACAGGACGGCAATACCTAACACCACACTCATTGTCGTGATATGAGAGGCCTTGCGTGTATGGTGGCTGTCCATCTCGTGGCGGAGCCACAGCCCCAGTCCCCAGAATACGGTGGTGGCTCCCAATAACAGGGGTATCATCCGCCAGTCGGCAATGCCATAGAAGACATAACTGGCCAGCAACAGCCAAGTGTTCTGAAAACGTGGGGATTTCCTGCAGGCAGGCAGATAATAGACGGAGAAGACTATTACAAAGAAGAGCAGGAAACTGTATGAATTGACAACCATGTGCTTACTTCAGTTTCTCTTGCATCGAGGTGACCATTTCACCGACGTTCCTCCACTTCATGATCTCTAAGGAGGTGAACTTAATGCCAAATGCCTTCTCGATAGCCACAATGAGTTGAATATGGCTCAGGGAGTCCCATTCCTCAATGTCGTTGGCACTGGTCTCGTCTGTCAATTCCAGTTCGTCGAGGTCGAACACATCCAAGAAAATCTCATGTAACTTACTAAAAATCTCTGCTTTTTCCATATCTTGTATCTTTTTATTTTTAAACTTTTACATCATGTGTTGTGCAGCGTTGATCGGAATCTCCACGCCATTGAACTGTTGACTGGCCCCTAACAGACTGACGATGATGCCAGCCACCTCTTCCGGCTGTAGGAGCGTTTTCAGAGGATGCGCCTCTTTCATTTGTTCCAACTGGAAGTCCTCAACTTTTCCAAAGTCAGTCTGCATATAGTCGGGGAGGATGCAGTTGCTGGTGATGTTAAACCGTCCCAGTTCCTTGCTCCAACTCTTGGACAACTGTCGGATATAGGCTTTGGTTGCTGTATAGACAGAGAATCCTGTTGGGGGTACGTCCATCACGTAGGAGGTGATGATATTAATGATCTTTCCGAACTTACGTTTCCGCATACTTTGGGCACAGGCCTGTGTAATCCTAATGACGGGCATCACGTTGTCATGGAAAGCCTTGGAAAAGTCATCCGGGGCTGTCTTGTGGAAATGAACACCTTGTGCGGTACCGGCATAGGCATTGTTGATGAGCACATCAACTTGTTCATCTGCTAAGCGTTGCACAAACAGGCCCACACTCGCCTCATCGGTGAAATCTACCTGGACTGCCCTGATATTGGCGTATTTACCAGCCAGTGCCTGGGCTTCATCCTCATGACGGCAATAGGTAAACAATACCTGATGCTCTGCCGATGCTGCACACGCTTCTACCAATGCCTTTCCCAAACCAGAGGATCCTCCTGTGATGATAATGTTCATGCGTTATTTGTTTAAGAGTCCTATTTGCACATGCCCTTTGGCCACCAACTGACGACCAGTGTCAGTCGTCTTATAGAACTTGAATTTATAATTGATGATGTTGACTGCCTCAGAAACAGTGTCGATACCTGCCTCAAGTGTGATCTCGTCGTTCAGGAACACTGGCTTGTGGAAGTTGATGTCCTGTGACTGGATCATGACGTGTGGGGTAGGGAGACACATGCCTACGAAGTGAGAGATAAAGGCATTGAGGATGTTGCCATACATGACACAGCCTTTGAACCCCTTCGCTTGGGCAAAGGCTTCATCGGTATGCAGTGGATTCATATCCTGACTGCAACGCTGGAAACTATCGTAAACCTCAGGTGTCACTTGATAGACATGTGACAACGATGCCGTCTTCTCAGCCAGTTCTGTAATGGTCATGCTGTTTCCGATTTAGTGATATAACACGCTCTTGGTTGATAGGCTACCACATCCAGTTCATACTGGGCTGTGGCTGCGTCTTCGATTTTCGTAAAGCCAAGACCAGGATAATGCTGTTCCACCATCTTGTTCTTGGGGGTAGGAAGATACTCGCCGATAATGCGCTTATAGCCTGCAGCCTTGGCACGCTCCACCATCGTGTTGAGGGTGAAGTTCTCCATACCACGCTTCAGCACACGGCAACTCATGAACCAGGTATCAACAAATAATGTCTCTGCATCCTGTGGTTTCATGATGATGACGGCAATCAGACCGTTATCACCGAATTTATCCTCGAGGGTAAAACTCAGGTCAATGACCTTAGGATCCTGTGCCAGAGCCTCGATGTCGGCCTCTGTATAGCGAATTGTTCTGAGGTTGAACTGGTTGCTGCGCTGGGAGAGTTGGGCAACGCGTGGGGTATTGAACTTCGTGAATCCACTGACGACGGATACCATGTCAAGTGACTTCAGGAAGTCTGCCTCGTTGCTGAAGGTCTTCTGGAGGGAGACACGTTTGGCTTCTACCTGATACTGTTTGGTTCGGTCTTTGTCAGCATTGCTATAGGATGCCGTCTCAAAGAGGTTCAAACTATAGAGGTACTCCAGATAATCCCCTGGATCGACAGGGAGTTCTGGCACTGTAATACCAGGGATATTCTCCCTGACCATGTTACGCTCGAAGGGGTTGTCATCGAGGAATACCATCGAGTCGAAACCGATGTTCAGGATGCTCTGGATAGTACGGATATTATCTACCTTTGTCTCCCAGTTGGCTTGGAATACAGCAATGTCTTCGAGTTTCAGCACCATGTCAGGATGCTTCTCGAAAGGCTCCTTGGCCGTCTCCTCATTGTTCTTTGAGGCCACACAGATGATAATCCCTCTCTGTTTTAGTTTCTTCACCCACATCTGGAACTCCGTGAACGCCTTACCGATACCCAGACCATGTCCCAGTTGTATGCCTTCCAGTCCGTCGTCACCGATGACGCCTCCCCAGACCGTATTGTCGAGATCCAGGATCAGGCATTTCTTGAACTGTCCCTTGATGGCGCAGATGATATCCATCACCCGGCTGGCCACATAGGGCAGGGCATCAATGCTGAGCACCATCTCCGTACTGACATATACATTCGGTGCAAACATGAAGTCGCGGCCTAACTTGTTCTGCAGTCCGGCAATGTCACAGATAAACAGGTTGGCATATTGCTGGGAGAGATCCATCAATCCCATATTGAGTTTGCGTACCTGATATGTCAGTGAGGAAGTTACCTTCGTGGCATAACTGCCAAAGACGGTATCCTCAATCTCCGGATAGTCGAAATAGATGATCTTCTTGTTGGCCAATGCAGGGTTCTCGCAGAGTGAAGATACAAAGGCGAGACGGTCGTCTGCCAAGGTACTCTGCTGTTCCTGGTTCAGGACGCTGTGCTTCTCACCCAACTTATGCGTTGACTGGAACACAACGATGAAATCCGCATCAAACTCATAGAGTTCACTCGTAGGATCCAGGAACTGCCGTTCCACCTGATTGTACTCTGCCTCGAAGAGGTCGGTCTGATAACCACGCTCGATGCCTACTCCTTTGATGGCCGTGCCCAGAAATTGTGTGGCCGTGTCACCTACCAGAGCCACTTTGACCTGTGGCAGTCCTGTAGGCATGTGCTTCACTGATTTCTTGAGTTCTTGGAAAGAAAGCATACTCAGTTATTCTGTTTCGAAATAGTTTTCCAATTCGCTGCGGGCGCTTCCCTGTTCGTTCTGCATGTCACGGATGATCTGACCTTTCTCCAGCAACGCAATGCGTGTGGAGATGTCGATTGTGTGAGCCAGATTGTGACTGGATACGAGAATGGTGGCTCCCGTCTCCTTGTTATATTCCGTTAGTACATGCTTCAGCACATTCTGACTGGAGGGATCTAGGAAGTTAAAGGGTTCGTCGAGGATCACCAGTTTAGGACGGTTAAAGAGGGCGGAGATGATGCCCACCTTCTGTTTGTTACCTGCCGAGAGGTTACGGATCAGTTTCTTCTGCCCGAAGATTTCACCATTGGCCAGGCGCTCGAAATCATTAAGGCGTTCGTTCACCTGTTCCTGAGTCATATTCGTGATCTTGCCAATGAAGGCGAAATATTCCTCAGGAGTGAGGAAGTCGATGAGGAAGCCTTCGTCGATGTAGGCACCTGTGGAGGCTTTCCATTCCTCGGACTGGGCAGGGTTGATGCCGTCGAGACCGACCTGGCCTTCATCGGGCTTCAGCAGATCAAGGAGCATGCGGAATAAGGTGGTCTTTCCTGCACCGTTATTTCCTACCAGACCGAGGATGTCCCCGTCGTTGATGGTAAACGTTTCGATATTACAGGCGAGGGTTTCGCCGAAAGATTTCTTGAGGTTTTCTATTGTGATCATACTACGCCCTTTCCATGACAATTCTTAAACTTCTTACCTGAGCCGCAGGGACATGGATCATTACGTCCGGGCAGTTTATCCTTAATAATTGGCGTGCGATTCTGTTGGGCACGGGTATCGTGCGCAGCTGCAGCCGCCTGGTTGGGATCTGTGAGCTGTTCCTCGCCGATGTTCTGCTTCGACTCCGTATATTGCTGGCGCTGCGTGCGTTGTTCGGGAGCAGCCTCGCGAACCTGCTGTTGGGTAGCCTCTGGAATCTGAGCACGCGTGAGGATAGAGCAGATACGGTTATACATCTCGTTGATCATGTCGTCCCAAACCTTCGCTGATTCAAGTTTGAAGATCAGCAACGGGTCTTTTTGCTCGTAGGAGGCATTCTGTACGGAGTGCTTCAACTCATCGAGCTGACGCAGGTTCTCTTTCCATGAGTCGTCGATGATATGCAGGAGGATAGACTTCTCAAACTCCTTGACGATCGATTTGCTCTCAGATTCGTATGCCTCTTTCAGGTTACAGGGGATGTTGTACATCTTACGGCCGTCGGTCATGGGCACCAAGATACGCTCATACATCTGTCCCTGGTTCTCATAGACTTGTTTGATGATAGGCTGAGCCACTGTCTGGATACGTTCCGTACGACGGTTGAAGTTTCCGATGGCCGCCTGGAAGGCATTTTCTGTCAATACGTCATGCGGCTGGTTGATGAACTCCTCGCTGGTAAATGGCACTTCCATTGACAATACGTGGAGGAACTCCTCCTTACAGCCCTGGTAGTCGCCGGAGTTCTCGATGATGTTCACCACACGGTCCCAAATGATATTGGCGATATCCATACCGATACGTTCTCCCATGAGGGCATGACGACGCTTCTCATAGATCACGGTACGCTGCTTGTTCATCACATCATCGTACTCGATCAGGCGCTTACGGATACCGAAGTTGTTTTCCTCCACTTTCTTCTGGGCGCGCTCAATGCTCTTCGAGATCATTGGACTCTCGATCATCTCTCCGTCCTTGAAGCCTAAGCGGTCCATCACAGAAGCAATACGCTCGGAGGCGAAAAGTCGCATCAATTTGTCCTCGAGGGATACGAAGAATACAGATGAACCTGGGTCACCCTGACGACCAGCACGACCACGCAACTGACGATCGACACGACGGCTTTCGTGGCGCTCCGTACCGATGATGGCAAGACCACCAGCGGCCTTTACTTCCGGCGAGAGTTTAATATCGGTACCACGACCTGCCATGTTAGTGGCAATGGTAACGGCACCGAGTCCGTTGGTCGATTGTCCGGCCTGTGCCACAATGTCAGCCTCCTTCTGGTGGAGTTTGGCATTCAGCACCTGATGAGGGATCTTACGCATGGAGAGCATCTTCGAGAGCAACTCAGAGATTTCCACCGAGGTGGTACCTACCAGAGTAGGACGCCCAGATTCGCGCATCTTGACAATCTCGTCAATCACGGCGTTATACTTCTCACGGGCCGTCTTATACACACGGTCATCCTGATCGTTACGGATCACGGGACGGTTGGTGGGAATCTCCACCACGTCGAGTTTGTAGATATCCCAGAACTCACCAGCCTCTGTAGAAGCCGTACCTGTCATACCGGCTAATTTGTGGTACATACGGAAATAGTTCTGCAATGTAATGGTGGCATAGGTCTGTGTAGCAGCCTCCACCTTCACGTGCTCCTTGGCCTCGACAGCCTGATGCAGACCGTCGCTCCAACGGCGGCCTTCCATGATACGGCCTGTCTGCTCATCCACGATCTTCACCTCACCATCGATGACCACATATTCGTCATCCTTATTAAACATACAGTAGGCCTTCAGCAACTGCTGGAGGGTATGTACGCGCTCGCTCTGTATGGCATAATGGTTCAGGAGTTCGTCCTTCTTGTCCAAACGCTCCTGATCACTGATTTCAGTTTCTGCTTCCAGGGCGGAGAGTTCGGAGGTGATATCGGGCAATACGAAGAGTTCTGCATCGTTTACCTGTTTAGCGAGCCAGGCTGTACCCTTATCCGTCAGGTCGCAGGAGTTCAATTTCTCATCGACGACGAAATACAGAGGCTCCACACATTCCGGCATACGACGGTTGTTATTCTCCATGTAGATATTCTCAGTGTTCTGCATACCAGCCTTGATACCCTCTTCGGAGAGGAACTTGATCAGGGGCTTGTTCTTAGGCATGGCCTTATGAGAGCGGTATAGTGACAGGAAACCTGCGTCGAGTTTTTCCTGACCTTCCTTCTTGTTACCTGCTTCTACGAGGCGGTTACCTTCGCCGATCAAAGTCTTGGCATCTGCCAGATATTGAGTCGCCAACTGACGCTGAACACCCACAAGGCGCTCCACCAGGGGTTGATATTCCTCGAACATCTGATCATCGCCCTTGGGCACAGGACCAGAGATAATCAGCGGTGTACGGGCATCATCAATCAACACGGAGTCCACCTCATCGACGATAGCGTAGTTATGTGAGCGCTGTACGAGATCAGCAGGTGAGATAGCCATGTTATCACGCAGGTAGTCGAAACCGAATTCGTTGTTTGTACCAAAGGTGATATCAGCCTGATAGGCTCTGCGACGAGCCTCTGAGTTAGGCTGGTGCTTGTCGATACAATCAACACTCAGTCCATGGAACATATAAAGCGGTCCCATCCACTCGGAGTCACGCTTGGCCAGGTAGTCGTTCACAGTCACGACGTGAACACCATTACCAGTCAGAGCATTCAGGAAGACGGGTAGGGTAGCCACGAGGGTCTTACCTTCACCCGTTGCCATCTCTGCGATCTTACCTTGATGCAAAACGACACCACCAAACAACTGTACGTCGTAGTGGATCATCTCCCATTTCAGGTCATTACCGCCTGCTGTCCAGTGGTTATGGTAGATGGCCTTATCACCGTCGATGGTGATAAAGTCCTTCTTGGGATCACCGGCCAGTTCACGGTCGAAGTCTGTAGCCGTGACGATGGTCTCTTCGTTCTCAGCGAAACGCTTGGCTGTCTCTTTTACGATGGCGAAAACCTCAGGCATCACCTCATCGAGCGCTTTCTCATAGATATCGAGCACTTCCTTCTCTATCTTGTCGATCTGCTCGAAAATGCTGGCACGCTCGTCAATGGGAGTGTTCTCGATGGTTGCCTTCAGTTCTGCAATTTTGGCCTTTTTCTCTTTAGCAGAGTCCTGTACCTGCTTTTGGAGTTCTTTGGTACGCTGACGGAGCGCATCGTTATCTAAGGATGCCACTTTCTCCGTAGCGGCCTTGGCCTGTTCTACAAATGGTTGGATTAATTTCATGTCGCGGGTGGATTTGTCACCAAACAACGACTTGAGGAACTTGTTGAAATTCATATTGTTATCTTACTGTTTTTTCAATTTATAATCTGTTTTCTGAAAATCGGCTGCAAAGTTACTCAAAATTATTCAATTTCTCGTGGAAATTCCATAAAAAAAATGTAACTGCCAAAGAAATCATACAGAACATAGTTCTGAAAGGTTCAATTTGCCATTCAGAACAATGGTTCTGCAGTACAGGCATTAGGAGCTCTGATACGGATGGACTTGGCAATAGTCGGTGCTATCCTATCAGTAGTAACTGGTATTTGTACACGTCCTGCAGGGATTCCCACACCATAAAGGATGATGGGGAAAGCAGGGACAGCCGCCTGTGAAAGTCTGTCATTATTGGTTTCCTCATTTTGCAGATGCCAACCAGAAGCGACCTCAATCAGGATGTCACCACTGTGCTGAGAATGGAAGCCGTTGCGCACCTTTGAGAATTGACCTTCATAACTGTTCAGAAGTTGTTGGGCAGTAAATACATTCTTGACACCCGACATCTGCAAGATAAACTCCTGAGCGCGCTGGGAGGCATCTGTCAGACTAATACGCTTTGATTCCAGTAGTTTGTGATTGAGAAAGAGTTGGTCGTCGTAGCAGGTCTCAACATAGCGTCCCTGTCCCCAAAGGGCCCCATAATACATATTCAGCAGGTTTGCAGCCCGATTTATATAAAATGTGCCTGTAGGGATGCGATATTTTGAGTAGTCTATGCCCTCGGGATCTCTATAGCCTGTACTGGTAATGCAGAAAAGCACCTGCTCCTTGCCAAGCCTGTTCTCCAATGTAGTGATCAGACTGTCTAACGACTGATCAAGTCGGATATAGGTGTCTTCGAGTTCTTTCTGACATTCTGTCACAGGTTTGTGGTCAAAATTCCCTGCATAATAGGTGAGACAAAGCAGGTCGGTGATGGAATCAGTGCCCATCTCCTGTTCACTGACACAGGCCAGTGCCAATGCTGTTATGTCAGCATTTATCAAACCAGATGTCTGATATTCCTGATATTTCCTGTTGCTCTTAAGATGATGTTTGAAATCAGGCTTTTGCTTGACGATAAAAGGCTGCCATTCTATTCGCTTTTTCTTTTTATGTGTTTTGTTTAACTCATTGTAAGAGAGTACCCATACAGGTATTCCATTTGAGTAATACTGAGATGTGATCCATTGCCCAGTATTCCCATTCATCCATACAGCTCCATCAGCTGCATGACCAGCAGACAGAATGGCCATATCCTGAAAAGGTGAAATAGCAAATATTTTCGCATTGCCATTTGTGGAGATCTTCAGTTCATCGCCTATACAAGAGACTGCCAATTGGGCAGGTGAAGGTATGTCTGGTTGATGTGTGTCCTCTGTACAAGATACAGGTCGCAAACTATTTCTGTCGATCCATTGATCCCCGGTAATACCATGATAGAATGGGGTTGTACCCGTGACAATGGTCGAAATGGCAGAAGCTTGATCCGGATTGATGAAGGGGTAAGAAACATTCTCGTAAACAAGACCCTGCGACAATAACTTTTTAAAACCATTATCTCCATAGTTGGCAGCGAAGGATTCAAGAAAGTCGCTGCGTAACTGGTCGATGGTGATATTGACGACCAGTCTTGGCACCTGCCTGTTTACATATTGTGCCTGGGCATCAATATGCCATCCTAATACGGCCAGCAGGGTAATGGAGAGATAATGGTTCCTCACGCTTTATATTTCAAATTAATATGTACTCGTAACAGCAAACATAGTGCCACAATCAACATCCCTTCAGCATACTGCTGGAAGAAACTGCCTAACAGGAAGAGTGTGGCCATTGTGAGAAGCACTTTCCACCAGCGAGTGGGGCGCCTTCTGATGACAGCAGGTATAAAGAAAAATGCGATGGGATTCAGCAGCAATATCTGCAAATTAGTACTGGTAGTGGGATGCTGAGAGAACAGCATGACAAACAGCACGCAGCCTGCCAATCCCTGAAGGAGCATGAGTAGTGCGTCCCAGTATTTAAATGTTCTTTTGCGTTTCCATTCTAATGCCAGAATGATCAGTGAACATATCAGGAACAAACAGGCACATGCCATCGGTGAAAGAGGAAAATCTTGTTCAATGATCTGTACACCTGGAGGTACCAGTATTCTGCGTTCTTTAACCAAGGGTCGATATTCTCCGCTGGAATAAATCTGTGCCCTGTCAAAATCATACATCAGGTTCTCTGGCAAAAACTCTTGTTCCCGGAGGGTTGTCTTCATATCGGCTTTTACACCTAACAGCATATCATTGCCAAAAGCGGCCCATGGATGATTCCTGACACAAGTGTGAACCATGTCCCTATATGACGGGGAATAATCCTCACGCTGTGCATATTTGATATTGCCGTTAATACATTTTTCAATAACATCCCTTGGACGGGTGGAACAGTTATCGTAAAAATAGTTGTAACGATATACTCTATTTTCTGGCCTAAGATTATCTTCAAGAATATCATTTAAATGACGTTTCTCTTCATTGGTCAGGTTGAGTACCTGTTCCATGACAGAACTACCGTATTCCTTGTAGTATGGCCAAAAATAATCGTAAGGAAAAGCGCCCAACTCATAATCAGTCAGACCAAATACGAAACGGAGAACAAAATAAGGTTTTTTGAAATCAAATAATCCCCAGTTAAAAACCCAGTCTTTCACTCCAGTATAAGGGCCTTGCTGGCATAAGTTATGCCATCGGATGGCAGAATGGCCATAGAGACTGTATATCTCCTCATGTGGCGAACAAGTGAGCAGACTGACTTCCACAGAGTCCATAGGGTCATAATTCAGTCCAACAGTGTCGTTAACTGCATTGAAGGAGAAGGCTTCGTATTGAGCCCTGATGGGAGTGATGCCTCTGAATATCAGTAGGATAAGTATAACCAGAAGCGTCTTGGATTTTTTTTCTAAATGTTTCACGATGCAAAAATAACTTATATTTTTGAGTAAAAGGCCATTATTTCGATTTTTTTCAATAATTTTGCACGCTGAAATGAATTTCGATAGAAATAAAGTGCAAAAGATGAATAGATTTCTCTGTTGTCTTGCTTTGATGGCAATGTCAGCGATGGGTGCCTACGCTCAGAGTGGCACTAATTCTCCTTATAGCCAATATGGTCTGGGTGATATGGCAGACCAGGGGGTAGGCTTTAATAAAGGTATGAGTGGTGTTGGCTTGGCTTTCCGTAAAGGAAATGAGGTTAATCCACTGAACCCTGCATCATATTCCTCGGTTGATTCACTGAGTATGATTTTTGACGCTGGTCTTTCCGGACAAATTACTAATTATAATGAGAACGGTAAGACGATGAGTGCCAAAGGCGGAGGGTTCGACTATGTAACAGGTCTGTTCCGAGTGTTTAAGAATGTTGGTGTTAACGTGGGAATCATGCCATTCTCCAATATAGGTTACAGCTACTCATCATCCACAAAACTGTCGGAGGTTAATACGACTGTGCCAGTAAAATATGAAGGTAATGGTGGTTTGCACCAGCTATTCCTCGGTGCAGGATGGAAGGTCTTAAAGCCTCTTTCAATCGGTTTTAATATCGCCTATCTGTGGGGTGAATATGACCGGTCTGTTACCAGTACTAATACGTCAATCAATGTGCTTAGCAGACAGTATTCTGCATCTATTAACAGTTGGAAACTCGACGTGGGTCTTCAGTATGATCAGCCTATTAGTAAAACGGACTTCATTACGCTGGGTGCCACTTTCACACCAGGTCACAATCTGAAAGCCGATCCAGAATGTAAGGTTATCAGTAGGAATACTTCTATCGGGAAATCTGACACCACTTCATACGTCATCAATGATGTGCTCGATATCCCGACTTCATGGGGTGTCGGTCTTGCATATCGTCATGGATCCATTTTTAGGATTGGTGCTGACTTCCAATTGCAGAAGTGGGGTTCCTTGTCGTACCCTGCTGTGAATGAAAACAACGACTATGTCATGAAGTCTGGGCTTTTAAAGGATTGTTATAAACTGAATGCCGGTGCCGAATGGATGCCCAATCCCATGAGTCGTAAGTTTCTTGCTCACGTGCGATATAGGATCGGTGCCGGATACTCTACACCTTATTATTATATTAATGGACAGGATGGGCCCAAGGATTTCCATGTCAGTTTAGGTCTGGGTATTCCCATTATGAATGTTTATAACAATCGTTCGATATTGAATATCAGTGCCCAGTGGCAGCGTCGCTCAGCAGATCAGCTCATCACAGAGAATTCTTTCCTCTTCAATATTGGACTGACGTTCAATGAGCGCTGGTTCGCTAAGTGGAAGATTGAATAGAAACGAAAAATGAAGCATGAAATGTGATGAGTGAAGAGTATAGAATAGGTGTAAATGAATTGTGGTGGCGGATGTCTCTGCCGTTACTTTTCGCTTTATGTTTTTTGTTTTTTACTTCCTGTAATGATGTGCAGGAACATACGGCACCACCTATCTATGACCGAGATTCCGTTTCTACAATGACTTCGTATGGCGTCAATACACTTATCAGCGATTCTGGCGTTATCAAATATCGGATTGTTACTGAGCGCTGGGATGTAAACACCATCAAGAACCCGTCGCGCTGGACCTTTGAGAAAGGCGTTTTCTTCGAGCAGTTCGATGAAAAATTCCATGTTCAAGCCTATATCCAGTCGGATACTGCATGGTATTATGACCAGAAGAAACTCTGGCATCTCCGTGGTCGTGTCCGTATCCGAAATATCAATGGCTTGATTTTCGAAAGCGAGGAACTATACTGGGATGGTATCAAGCACGAACTTTATTCTAATGTATTTTCCAAAGTGACCACTCCTGAACGCTCTATGGAAGGAACGTACTTTCTTAGTGATGAACAGATGCGCCATTATACCGTTTCCAATTCCAAGGGATCGTTTGAGCGTGAGGATATGACGGGAGATTCAAAGGAGGAAGAGCAGAAGTCAAAGACACCTGCAGATACTGCAAAACAGGTATCTCCGATTCTACGTCCGCAAACACAAAAACATAGGAAAATCGTATATTAATTCAATCTGATCATGACCTCACTCATCATAGGCTTGCTTGTATCAATGCTTTTCTCCGCCTTTTTTTCAGGTATGGAGATTGCCTTTGTTTCGAGTAACAGGCTACGGGCTGAGATGGATCGCGAGAAGAACGGACTGTCACAAAAGGCTATCACAATATTCTATCAGCATCCCAATAACTTCGTTTCAACGATGCTTGTAGGCAATAATATTGCTCTTGTAATTTACGGTATCCTTTTCGCTAAGATCTTCGATGCTACGCTTTTTTATTCATTTAGTGACGGCATAAGGGTGACGGCGGATACACTGCTATCAACATTGGTGGTTCTGTTTACTGGCGAGTTTCTGCCAAAGACTATCTTTAAGAACAATCCCAATACGATGCTTACTTTCTTCGCCATACCCGCCTATCTATGTTATGTGGTGCTCTATCCAATATCTCGTTTTGCGACCTTGCTTTCCAAAGGACTTCTTAGGCTTGTGGGGGTTCGCATGAATAAAGTGGATGAAGATAAGGAATTTACAAAGGTTGATCTTGACTACCTCGTTCAAGCAAGTATTGACAATGCAGACAACGAGGATGAGATCGGTGAAGAGGTAAAGATATTCCAAAATGCTCTCGATTTCTCAGAGACAAAGGTTCGCGATTGTATGGTTCCTCGTACAGAGATTGATGCAGTGGAGGATACGGCAACCATCGAACAACTCAAGCAGATATTTATAGAGAGTGGTCATAGTAAGATTATTGTATATCATGAGGATATTGACCATGTTGTGGGATATATCCATTCCTCTGATATGTTCAGGCTGGATTCCACAGCTGTGGAAAACACACCGCTCTGCACTATTCAGTCTTCACTTGTCAGGACGATCTCCTTCATACCAGAGACCATGCTTGCCTCGAAACTGATGCGGATGCTTATGCAGCAGAAACGATCGTTGGCTATTGTTGTCGATGAATTTGGCGGAACAAGTGGACTGGTATCGTTGGAAGATATCATGGAGGAGATTACGGGAGAGATTGAAGATGAACATGACAATTCCAATCATGTGGCTAAACAGGTGGGAGATCATGAATATGTGCTCTCTGCACGTCTGGAGATTGAGAAAATTAACGAGCTGTTCGATCTGTCACTCCCTGAGAGTGATGAATATATGACGCTTGGTGGTCTTATACTGCACGAATACCAGTCGTTTCCCAAACTCAATGAAGTTGTGAGAATTAGGGAGTTTGAGTTCAAGATACTGAAGAATACGGCGACAAAGATAGAACTTGTGCGTTTAAAAGTCATTGAATGATAGATTTCTTTGTGGAAATTTGCTCAATTCATTCCTTTTTCGTAATTTTGCACGCGTTTTATGGAAATAAGAAAATTAAAATAAAAATAACAAACAAAAATGGCAGCATTAGGAAAAATTAGAAAGAGAGGCGTTATACTGGTGATTATCATCGGTCTCGGCCTTTTTGCCTTTATTGCTGAAGAGGCTTTTCGTTCTTGTGAAGCAACCAAGAACCAGCAGCGTCAGCAGATTGGTGAGGTGTTAGGTAACAAGATTAACGTACAGGAATTCCAGGCTCTTGTTGATGAGTATCAGGATGTGTTGAAGATGACTAACGGCATCGACAACTTTACTGAGGAGCAGTTGAACAGCATCAAGGATGAGGTATGGAACTCGTATGTCAACGAGCAGATCATCCAGGCAGAGTGCAAGAAAGTTGGTTTGACAGTGACTGACGAGGAACTTCAGAACATCATGAAAGAGGGTACCAACTCCATGCTGATGCGTTCACCTTTCGTGAATCAGCAGACTGGTCGCTTCGACGTGACCATGCTTACCAAGTTCCTGGCAGATTATAAGAAGAACGCCACCAATCCACAGCTTGCTGAGTCTTATCAGAAGATATATAATTATTGGCAGTTCATTGAGAAACAACTCCGTCAGCAGACTCTGGCACAGAAATATCAGACTCTTATCGCCAACGGTTTGTTGACGAATCCTGTATCAGCCAAGATGGCTTTTGAAGGACAGAATCAGGAGAGCAATATCGAATTGGCTTCTATCCCTTACTCCAGCATCAACGACAATGACGTGAAGGTGGAGGAGAAGGATCTCAAGGCTAAGTATGATGAAATGAAGGAGATGTTCAAACAGACGGTGGAGACCCGTGATATCAAGTATGTAGCCTTCCAGGTTGAGGCTTCTGCCGCTGATCGTCAGACCCTGATGCAGACGATGGAAGATGCTTCTACAAAGCTTCAGAGTGGTGCTAACCCCGCCGAGGTTGTCCGCAAGGCACAGTCACAGTTCCCCTATACGGGTATTGCCGCTACCAAGCGTGCCTATCCTTCTGACATCGCTGCGAAGATCGACTCTATGTCCGTAGGCCAGACTACAGCACCGTTTGAGACGAAATCAGACAATACGTTCAATGTGGTGAAGTTGATCTCCAAGACCCAGATGCCTGATAGTATCGAGTATCGCCAGATTCAGGTGAGTGGTGCAACAATAGAAGCAGCCCGTCAGACGGCTGATAGTATCTATAATGCCCTCAAGGCTGGTGCTGACTTCGAAACGTTGGCTCAGAAATATGGTCAGACGGCTCAGGAGCAGTGGCTTACCTCTGATATGTATGAGAATAGTAATACAATGGATGAAGAGTCAAAGAACTATCTTAATGCTATCAACAACCTCGGTACGAATGAGTTGAAGAACCTGGAGTTCTCACAGGGTAATATCATCCTTCAGGTGACAGCCCGCAAAGCGATGGTTGATAAGTATGATGTGGCTGTTATCAAACATACCATTGATTTCTCAAAGGGCACCTATTCGGACGCTTATAATAAGTTCAGTCAGTATGTCAGTGAGAACACTACGCTTGAGGAGTTAGAGAAGAATGCTGCCAAGTTCGGTTTTAAGGTTCAGGAGCGAAAGGATCTTTTAAATTCGGAGCATAATGTAGCAGGTCTTCGTGCCACCCGTGAAACTATGAAGTGGATATTTGATGCTAAGGAAGGTGAAGTGAGTCCGCTTTATGAATGTGGCAACAACGACAACCTGCTGGTAGTAGCCCTGACAAAGATTAATCCTATTGGTTATCGTAGTCTTGACGATGTTAAAGATATTGTTAAGGCAGACGTGCTCCAGGACAAGAAATTTGAGCAGATTAAGGCTAAATTTGCAGGTGTAGCAGATATGGCGGCTGCAAAGGCTAAGGGCGCTCGTGTTGATTCTGTCAACCAGATTACCTTCTCTGCACCAGTATTCGTTCAGGCTACGGGTGCCAGCGAACCTGCCCTTTCTGGTGCGGTAGCTGCTGCCAAACAGGGCGAGTTTAGTAAGAACCTCGTGAAGGGTAACGGTGGTGCTTACCTGTTCAAGGTGCTGAAGAAAGCAGACCGTGAAGGTGTGAAGTTCGATGAGAAATCTACTGAGCAGCGTCTGAAGCAGCAGGCTATGCAGGCTGCTGGACGTTTCATCCAGGAACTTTATCAGAAGGCAAACGTGGTTGATAACCGCTATCTCTTCTTCTAAATCACTGAGAATAGAGAACAGAATTTACCTATACGATTATACTATATAGAAACTATATAGAAACAAAAGGCTTGCGATCATCGCAAGCCTTTGTTTTGCATATGGGTGTGTTTAGTTCTGTGGATGATACTCGAAATGCTGGTAGTCTTTTGAGGTGCGCCAGGATCCGCCCCAAATGAAACCGTACTTTAGGAACAGACGATGGCAGAGATCACCCTCTACGATCTTATAACGAAATGATTTTTTTCTGTCTACGTAAGGTTTGCCGTTTTTGGGCTGGACTATTATCGATCCGTCTTTCCGATAGCGAACATAGGGATTATAAAGGGTGTTAATGTCAATGGCGAGACCTCGTGCATGATAAGAGAGCTTCTTAGTGTCGGGCACATTCCGATAACAGAAACAACTGGTGTTGTTATCTTCCATCTGCCGTTCGTCATCTGCGTCGTATTCATCAGCCAGACGGATGCGCTGAATAGGGTAGTGGTGGGCGTAGAGTTCACGGAAGATAGCCAACAACTTGTCGGCTATGATCTTGTTACACACCAGTGCGCCCTCATGTGTCTTTTCATCGTAGTCCCAATGCAGCACTTTCAGATATCTCAGGTCACTACGTTTTACATGAGGGTTCGGCTGATATGTCTTGCCCTGCATGACGCACCACACACTGTCTGATAATTCCTGAACAGAGAAGCCACCAGAAAGATTCTGGCTTTGCACACACATGGCAGTGCAAAGCCAGAACAGTATGAGAGGAAGTCTTAATAACCGCATCAATACACGACTTTTTTGTGACCTTGGATATAGACTCCTGCGCGTGTTGGCATGCCGTTGAGACGAACACCTTCCAGATTGTAGATGTCTGTAGAGTCTTCGTCAGTCTTGACGGCACGAATGCTGGCACCTCCTTCAAATTCTTTTTTGGCCTTTTCAAGTTGCTCCATAAAATCGTTATTCGTATGCAGACGAGCGTATGCAGCAGCTCCAACAAGTCGTCCCATATCCACATCACTCTGCCAGTGATACCCAGTGATTACGCGTCCATTGCCATATTTGAAAGCGCGAGCCAGAAGGGCCTCCTGATAATCAGGGGCAATTTCGGACATCACTAAGGCATAAAGCCAACCTGCACAGGCGTGACCAGAGGGGTAGGAACCGTTATTCCTGAGTGGGTCATTTGCAGGTGTGCCACCAGTTGATGTTGTTTCATTCAATTGAACGAAAGGACGGAGTCTCTTATAATAGGCCTTACATGTCTTGGTAGCATCGCCAGCAGAGGGATAGATAGTGTAGAGCAACTTATATAACTGTGGTGTCGTCGATTTTGAGAAATTCCTTCCGAGAACTTCTGAGAAGATCTTACAGTAATAATCCGCACTGTCGTCCACATCTTGCTTAGCCAAGGCCCCGTCGTCTGTTGACCTTGCAATAATTCCGTCAATATGTGCACTAAAGTCTGTGGTGAAGACTGAAGAGGAGATAGACGGAGGTTCTGGAAGGTACTTGTAGGCATCTGGGAGTTCGTCAATGGTGAAATATGCATCATCGACAGAAGAACGCTTTTTATTTGTAACGCCCGACTTTTTCTCATATTCGGCAATAGCCGATGAGATCATCGTATTGAATCCTGTATGGGAATGCAGACGACTCACAAGGGCGGAGGCCAGCAGACAACCTGCATAGGAGTCACTATCCCAGTGATAGCCGGAAATAACAGAACTTGTGCCATATGTATAACCACGGGCCAGTACTTCATTTTGCTTGTCTGGGCACACCTCAGTCAGCATCATTGCAAAGAGCCATCCCATCATAGCATGACTGGATGGGTAAGAACTGATGTCCTTGTACTGACTCTCATATGTGGGTACCAAGGTCGTTTGATTGAATTTAACATAAGGCCGAGGGCTGAAATAGGATGCCTGCGCCTTTTCCTGGGCCTTTTCACCATAGGTCATACAATAGTCAAACAGTGTGTAGATGTTGGGGGTGTTTCCTGCAGACAATTCGATACCAACAACTTTGGAGAATTCGTCCAGGTAATTGGCGGTCTGGGCGAAAAAATCCTTTTTTGCCTGTGTCCCCAGTTCTGTGTCACGCTCAGTTTTTCCCCATTCATACTGAAGATAATCCTTGATATACTGGACAGAGTACTAGC
>ERZ809472.8-NODE-8-length-50998-cov-12.228334_pt1 | contig 50998 bp, 42 predicted proteins | sample MGYA00521274_ERZ809472 | MGnify/ENA primary metagenome ERZ809472 (study PRJEB31581, sample SAMEA3312791) | metagenome | study: EMG produced TPA metagenomics assembly of the PRJEB8939 data set (Metagenomic analyses of Rumen microbiomes reveals... | reverse complement strand
GATCGGTCTCGGCATTCCTGCTGAACCGCTCTTCCGATCTGCTAGTCCACAAAAAGAATTATGGACATTTTCAGATATATAGTTAGGTTTTTATACAAGATACGCTGGTATTTAGTTATTTTACCACTGATTGCCTTGGTTGTGGCATGGTTTCTTACGCGCAATATGGAGCGCATATACAATACAAAGACAACCATCTACACAGGTATGATTACTGGATATAACATTGAAGGTGGCACTGGTGTGGCAGGCGGCAACGCCACGACCAACATGGAAGACCTCAAAATCATTATCCAGTCAAACAACACCATACATGAGGTAGCACTGCGTCTCTTTGCACGCTGCATGATGTATGGAAATCCAAATAAAGACAACAACTATATCAGTGCGGAGCATTACAGACAGTTGGCGGCAAGTGTGCCACCTGATGTCAAAGCATTGATTAACCACAGCAGTGAGCAAGAGACCTATAACAACCTGAAAGCCCACGAGAAGCCCAGCAGGAACAATTATATCTACGGTCTGCTCAACAGAAGCACGTATTTTGGAATCAACAGTATCAATAGTCGCTTGAAGGTCATGCGTCTGCCGAATAGTGACATTATCGACATTGGCTACTCGGCCAATGACGCAGGCATCTGCTACAATACCGTTGACATCCTCAACGAGGTGTTCCACCACCAGTATCAGGAAGTAAGATATGGTGAGACCTTGAATGTCATCAAGTTTTTTATGAAGGAAGTTGCAAAACTCTACCGCGTTCTTACCGCAGCAGAGAATGACCTCATAAAATATAATGTAAAGAACCGTATTATCAACTATGGTGAGCAGACAAAGCAACTGACCGCCATGGAGACACAGCAGATATACAGAAATAATGAACTCATGATGAACTTGAGGACTACAGATGCCCTGCTTGCTTATTTACGCATGCAACTTGGCGACAGGGAGAAAATTGTAGAATCCAACCAAGATTTCACACGACTGGTGCGTGACATCACCCGTTTGCAGTCTCGCATTGCCAACCTTAAGTTGATGAGCAGCGAGAACGGAGGAATTGACACTGAAGCACAAGTTGAATTGGCAAAAGCTGAGCGCAAGCTTGACGAGACAACAGCAGAGGTCAGAGAACTCACACGTACCATCGAAGCCAACACCTATAATACCTCTACCGGCATCAAGGCCAGCAGTCTGCTGGACCGTTGGCTCGACCAGACTCTTTTGCGTGAAAAGACAAACGCAGAACTTGGTGCTCTGGATATTATGAGAAATTATATCGATAAGCAGTTCCAGTTCTTCTCCCCGATTGGAGCTACCATTGCCCGTAAGGATCGTCACATAGGTTTCATTGAAGCCAACTACATTGAAATGCTAAAGGCACTCAATGCTGCCCGTCTGCGCCAACGGAATTTACAGATGACCACGGCCACTTTGCGTGTGCTGAATCCCCCGATATTCCCAATGGACCCGCAGCCATCAAACCGAATGATGATACTCCTAGGAGCCTTCATGCTCACGTTCTTCTTCACAGCACTCTACTTCTTCATCATCGAAGCACTCGACCGCACACTGCGCGACCGCATGCGTTCGGAGCGTATCACGAAGATACCCGTCATGGGCTGCTACCCAAAAGAAAGCACATTGCGTTATCGCCGTTTCAACAAGACCATCAGCGACATGGCTCTGCGCCAGCTGAGCAAGTCGTTGTTACCCTACTTCAAGGAGGGGCAGCAGAACGTGCTCAACCTGCTCTCTACAGATGCTTCCAACGGCAAGAGCTACTTGGCACAGGAGCTGGAAAACTACTGGCTGAGTCTTGGTTTGCAGGTACGTCGTCTGACTTACGATGAGGACTTCCTTGCTGAAGACAGCCGCTATATCATGGCCAAGAGCATCAAGGACATCTGTCCTGACATTCTTCCCAACGAGATTGCCATTATCGAATATCCGAACCTTGACGATAACACCATTGCAACCTCATTACTCAATCTGGGTACTGTAAACCTCATGGTGACACGTGCTAACCGTACGTGGAAAGATGTCGATCAGAAGGCACTCAAGGAGGTGGAATCACGTCTGGAGAACAAGAACTCACTCTTCATGTACCTCACTGAGGCAAACCGTTATGCTGTGGAGGAGTTCGTAGGCCAGTTGCCACCTTACACACGTTTCAATAACTTTGTTTATCGTATTTCTCAGCTTGGCCTTACAGCCACGGAGGATAATCATGCAAAGTAACAAAATTGCATTTAAAAGCATCCCGGAGAACCTGGGCGGAGGAAGAGTAGGACTACTGCTCCTCCTCTTTGCTTTGGCTCTTTACATGTTCTCTACCTCTGGCTTCAGTGCTTTCGCCACGATTTGCGTAATACCAATAATTGTTATCTACATCCTCCTGGCTTTCAGGTATCGTATGATGACTTTTTGGTTGCTTTTTGTTATCAACTATTTCCTCCACTTCGGATTCCGTACTTTCTATGTACCATTCCCAATGTCTCTCCCAAATGAGATGTTCATGCTTATCTTGCTGATGATGGCTATCATTGACAACAAAGACTTAATTGCTGAAAGATATCTGAACCTGATGGGTGTGGCTATTGGCGTTTGGTGCATATTCTGCACTTTGGAAGTATTGAACGACACGTGTGACATTGGCATTGACATAGCGCGATGGTTCATGGCGGCCCGACTATGGGCTTTCCAACTGATGTATATTTTCTTGGTTTTCAGCATATACATTTCAAATCCGAAGATACTCCATCAGTATTTATTCGTATGGGGATGCTTAACCATATATTCTGCATTCTGGGTATGGAAGCAGAAGACAATAGGTTTCACGGATGGTGAGAACGCATTCTTGCAGGGTGGTGCCATTAAAGCCCACTTTGTAGGAGGCATCATGCGCTATTTCTCCATCTATAGTGACGCTGCAAACTATGGATGTAGCATGGGAGCGACAAGTGTTGCCTTTTACATTTTTGCCATCACTGCTAAAGTACGCAAGTACAAGTTATTCTTCTTGGCAACGGCACTACTTGCCACATGGGGTATGTTCCAGTCGGGCACACGAACTGCCATGTTCTGCATGATTGCGGGATTCATAGCCTACATATTTCTATCTAAGTCCATCAAGATTGCAGTCCCTGTCATCATTTTCTTCACTTTATTTGTATGTATGCTGGCTTTCACGACGATTGGAAACGGAAACGACCAAATCAGACGTATGCGTACAGCATTCGACCCTAACGATGCTTCAAGAGGAGCACGCGACACGAATAAGGAAGCCATGAGGAAATACATGAAAGATGCACCATGGGGAATAGGACTTGGTATTTCCACAGAACATGTCCCTACCGACAACAAATATTATATCATGGCAAAGGTTCCACCCGATTCAGAGTATGTCAATATATGGATTCGTACCGGTCAGGTAGGTTTGACGGTTTTTCTGAGTTGTCTGGGCGTGATTTTGTTGGGAGGATGCGCCATCGTTTTCTTCAAACTTAAAAATCCCGCGCTACGTGGTATCGGTGCGGGGATGTGCTGTGCTTTTGCAGGATTCCAAGTAGGAGCATACGGCAATCAGGTTTTGATGCAATTCCCAAATGGTGTGATTTATTTCGGAGGAATGGCTATCGTTTATATTCTTCCGTTCATTGAAAAAGAATACGAAGAATATGAGCAAAAGAGGTTAGACATCCAAGAAGAGCGAAAACGTTTGAAAGAAGAGAAGAAAAAAGCTTCGAGAGTTTAGATAATTAAATGTTGAACACCACATTATCCATCATCACCATTAATTATAATGGGTTCAAGGATACTTGTGCCCTGTTAGACTCTATACCCAAGGAAGAACACCTTGAAATCATTGTTGTGGATAATGCTTCTCATAAGGATGAGGCATCAGCCATTGAACAGAGATATCCCTATGTCATTGTTGTACGCAGTCGACAGAACCTGGGATTTGCAGGCGGCAACAATCTGGGCATCAAGGCTTCTCATGGAAGACTCCTTTTCTTTATCAACAACGACACAGAGATTCCGCAAAACCACTGGACAGACATCTACAACCTGACTACCCGTCTGGAATCAGATGAACATTTAGGTATGGTTTGCCCCAGAATCTGCTTCTTTTGGGATAATCATCCTATTCAGTTCGCTGGCTACACACCCTTGTCTAAGATTACCATCCGAAACCGATCTATAGGCTTTGGAGAAACAGACAAGGGACAATACAACGTTCCCCACCCCACCCCATACGCCCATGGGGCTGCCATGTTGCTAAAGCGTGAAGCTATTGAGAAAGCCGGATTCATGCCCGAGTGTTATTTTCTCTATTACGAAGAACTTGACTGGTCACTTATGATTCGACGTGCCGGCTACGACATTTGGTACGACCCCTCTTTCACAATCTATCATAAAGAAAGCCAGACAACGGGACAGGGAAGCCCCCTGCGTACATACTACATCACACGCAACCGTCTACTCTTTGCCAGCCGCAATATAGCCACGCCTATACGATACATCACATACCTCTACCTCATCTTAGCTGTTGGAAGTAGAGACATTCTCAAACATACGCTCAATCGACGTACTGCCCACGCTAAGGCAGTCGTGGAAGGCATCTGCGATTTCATCGGAAAACACACAGGTAACAAAAAACTTACTCTCTCTTAAGACAATGAACTTCTGGTGGATTCTAAATATCATTGACTGGGGGCTATTCATCCCCGTTGCACTTACAGTAGCATACATATTGTTATTTGCAGTGTGCTCGCTGCTGAAACATGAGTCGCACGTCGTAAAATCAAATCACAGCCGTCGCTTCATCATTCTTATACCATCGTATAAATCCGACAAGTTGATACTTGATACGGTGAACAGCATTTTGGGGCAGACCTACGCACAGCGTAACTTCGACATCGTAGTCATATCCGATCATCAAGGTGAATTAGTGAATATGCGGCTGGCACAATTGCCTATCACGCTTCTTACTCCGAACTTCGTCCACAGCACAAAACTGAAGTCGGTACAGTATGCCATGCTCAACCTTCCACAGTTCAAGATTTACGATGCTGTTATCTTGCTGAATGCCGGTGACATTGTTGAGCCAGAGTTTCTTGAACAGGTTAATGATGCCTTTGAGTCGGCAGGAACCAAGGTTATCCAGACCCACTGTCTGGCCCGTAATCGCAACGTACCGATAGCCCGCCTCGATGCTATTTTTGAGGAAATCAACAATAGTATCTTCCGTCGAGGTCATCAGGCAGTCGGTCTCTCCGCTGCTCTTGGAAACAGCGGATGCGTATTCGACTTCCTGTGGTTCAAGCAAAACATCTTGAAGATGCGCACCTTCATTGGTGAGGATAAAGAGATGGAGGCCATACTCATGCGTGAAGGTATTTATATTGACTATTTCGACAACATACACGTGTATGATATGAAAGTCACCACGTTGAAAGAATTCAACGAACAACGTTCTCGCTGGACATACATCCAACTCCACTCGCTGGTGAACCACATCCGGCATCTGCCCTCTGCACTATTTGGCAGCCGATATGATCAGGTTGACAAAATCATACAATGGTTACTTGTTCCACGAACCATTATGATAGGAATCATCTGCATCATGGCCTTAGTGTTACCCTTCATCTATTTCCGTTTGGTCATAAAATGGTGGATTGTAGCAGCCGTATCCTTGATGTCCTTTGCTATCGCTACGCCTAACTACCTGATTGACAAGAATTGGGATTCCGATTTCCTGCGTGCTCCCCTCATCGCAATAGGAGCCTTGCTTAATATCTTCCGTGCTGGAAAAGACGAGGCAGGAAATCGTATCAGCGCTTTTGGCGACATGGTTCGCAGTATAAAACGGAGAATGAGGAAATGAATTGAGGATTGAGTCTATGGTTGCTTGGTCAATATTCCTTTTTATAGACATGCTATTGTGGCTTGTCATGGTCTGCTCAGTCGTGTATGTACTCGTCTTTGCCCTGGCCTCTATATTGCCCAGGCCCCCAAAATCTCAAACATTAAAACTTAAAACATCAAAACTTAAGACCTTCCTCGTTCTCTACCCTGCTTACCATGAAGATTCAGTAATATGCACATCAGCAGAATCTTTCCTAAAGCAAGATTACCCGTCGGACAAATACCAGGTTATAGTCATCTCTGACCACATGACCGACGAGACGAACCAACAGCTCTCCTCACTGCCCATCACACTGCTCACGCCTCAGTTTGACAAGAGTTCCAAGGCCCGTGCACTGCAATATGCAGTTCACAGTTTACAGTCCACAGCCCATCGTTCCGATGACCAGCAAACGAAGGACTCCGCACCCAGCACTATAGACTACGTTGTCATTCTTGACGCCGACAATGTTGTGGTTCCAGATTTCCTGTCACGCCTTAACTCAGAATGTCAGAATGGTTATCGCGCCATACAGTGTCACCGCACGGCTAAAAATAGCGGCAATGATATTGCCGAACTTGACGGTCTGAGCGAGGAGATAAACAACAGCCTCTTTCGCCGTGGGCATAATCGTGTCGGCCTCTCATCTGCACTTATTGGTTCTGGCATGTGTCTTGACTTCGAGTGGTTTGCCGACCATGTCGACAAACTCTCTACAGCGGGAGAGGACAAAGAACTGGAAGCCATGCTCCTATGGGAACGAGTGCATGTTCATTATGCTGAGGACATTCTGGTAAAGGACGAAAAAGTTAGTGGAAGCGATAATTTCCAACGTCAGCGCCTACGCTGGATGACTGCCCAGATACAGTGCCTCATGGCCATGATTCCTCGTCTGCCCCGTGCCATTGCCACGTTCCGAATCGACTACATCGACAAGACCATCCAACAAGCCCTCATCCCCCGTTCCATACTTCTCTTAGTCATCCCCCTCATGGCTATTTTAGCCCACATCATTACGTACATTGTCCATAGGTCTACAAACTATGAACTAAGCACCATGCACTACACAAAATGGTGGTTGCTTCTTCTTGCCCTCGTTTTGGCACTCTTTATTGCCATCCCTAATAGACTGCGCACACGAGCACTTATTACCAAGGCCCTTGCACTTCCGGCCCTCGCCTTGCGCATGATTCGCAATATTGTCCGCATAGAACGAAAGAACACTGATTTCCTGCATACAGAACACGGTTGATAAAGTTACCAATGTAATTGTTAATTAAGTAAACAGTTAGTTATATTTAAAAGATAACAGGCACATATCTCTTTATAAGATAATTTTGCATAGTTACTTATTTTTGCATGATGAAAAGAACAAAGGTATTGGAGGTAATCCGTCAAGGACAGATAGGTGGAGGAGAGTCTCACCTGCTTGATCTTGTAACGTTCTTGGATAAGGAGCAGTTTGAGCCCATTTGCCTGGCGTTCACTTCTGGCGAAATGATAACACGTTTACAGTCGATGGCTATCAAGTGCCATGTCATTGAGACCCTGAAGCCATTTGACATAAAGGTACAGCGACAAATAGCAAAACTGATTCTCCAGGAACAGATTCAACTGGTTCATGCTCATGGCAGTCGGGCGGCATCAAATATGATCTGGCCTGCCCGCAAGCTTCACGTACCTATTATATATACTGTTCATGGCTGGAGTTTTCACGACGACCAGAATTTCCTGATTCGCGTCCTACGTCAGTGGAGCGAGAAATTGATTTGTTCAATGGCCACTCAGGTCATCTGTGTTTCGCAGAGCAACGCCGATACTGGCCGTGAGCGTTTCGGGCTAAAACAGGCTACAGTCATAGAAAACGGCATCAACTTGTTACGTTTCAATCATGTTGGTCAGTATCCCGATTTACGCACATCGTTTGGTTTTACGGCTGACGATTTCGTGGTTGGATTCATTGCGCGCTGTACCAAGCAGAAGGCTCCGCTCGATTTCCTGGAAGCCGTTCGTCTTGCCCATGATCGCAATCCTCGCGTGAAGGGGCTGTTTGTTGGTGAGGGCGATATGGATGACGAGGTTAACCGATATATAGCTTCGCATCAGATGAAGCATTATGTCTTTAGGAGTAATTTCCGAACCGACGTCCCCGCCTTGCTTCACAATATCAATGTCTATTGCCTCCCCAGTCTCTGGGAAGGTCTTTCCATTGCGCTATTAGAGGCAATGGCTATGGGAAAAGCCATTGTAGCTACGCCTACCGATGGCACCAAGGAAGTGATAGTGCATGAGGACAACGGTTTGATAATTCCCTTTGAGCACCCCGAAGCATTGGCCGATGCCATACTCAGGCTGCATAATGACCGCTCCCTGTATGAGCATTGCGGCAGCCGTGCCCATCAGCTGGTGGCGACACGATTCGATGCACAGCGGGTCTCAGACGCTGTGTCAATCATTTATCACAAGCTCAATGATAATTCCAATCAATATAACAAATTGAAAGAATGATAGTTATCTGCGACGCACCAGGACAGACATGCAACCGCCTTTGGACATACGTTGCCAGCGTAGCACGTTGTATAGCCGAGCGAAAACGCATGGCCATCATCTTCTTTGACTGGACTATTGAAGACTTCCCCAACCTGCTCCACTGTCCATTCATCTACTTCCCGCTATACCAGAAATGGTACTTGGAGCGAGGCAACGGGTGGAACAACTACAAGGGACTGACTTGGAAAGTGACACACAACAAGAAGTGGGATAAGATTTTCAAGTTTCTCAAGTTTAGGAAAGGATGGTATACGACAACCGACACCCGATATCTGGCCCAGACAAAAAAAGAGTTGCAGCATATCTTCCAACCGAGAAAGGAGATTTGTGATAAAGCCCAGAACATGATGGACGTCATACGTAGGGAGGCAGATCTGGTGGTAGGCATACACATCAGACATGGCGACTATAAAACCTTCTTCGGCGGCATATACTACTATACCCTTGAGGAGTACCATCAGTTCATGCTACAGATACAAGACCTCTACGCTGACCGCAAGGTTGCCTTTTTCATCAGCAGTAATGAATCATTCGACACCACGGTGTTCAAGGGATGCCGCTGCTTTAGATTCGGTAAGGAACCTTCGGGCGACATCCTCGACCTGCATACCCTTTCACTCTGCGACAGCATCCTTGGTCCCTGGAGCACCTACAGCCGATGGGCTTCTTTCATCGGAGAGGTTCCTCTTTGCTTCATCGAGAGCCGTGACCAGCAGCTCACGAAAGAGAGTTTTTCAATAGTAACCGATTTCCACCATTTCCAGAACAACAAGAATACAGAGGAATTCTGGACGCAACAACAAAAAGGCAGACAAAGATGAAGATCGCGATAATCACCTCAGGACGCCTTCCCGTACCAGCCACAAAGGGTGGTGCCGTCGAGACCAAACTCGACTACATCCTCGACTACAATGCCCGCCATCACATCATGGACATCACCGTCTATAGCGTCAAGCCCGACAAGGACATTGACAAAAGTACGCCTGAGAACCATTATGTCTTTTACTCACTCCACTCCCTATGGGCGCGCCTGAGGATGAAAATATTCCGCAAGACCCACACCTGCTTGTTCTACGATCATCACATAGAGTATTTCCTCCACAGATGTATAGATGACATCAGGAAGAAAACTTACGACTGCGTTCTCTTGCTCAACCGTCCAGGATATGTCCTGACGCTAAGAGATCAACTCCGTTCAAAAATCATCATACAGATAGACAATGACTACCTCAACCCCAAAGTTTATAGGGTGAAGGAAATCATGCAGACCTGTTCTATGGTCATCACCTGCTCCGACTATCTCAGTAGCCGTGCACGACAGGTGGAATGTGACGACAATATTCCCATCGTAACCGTACACAATGGCATCGACATCGGCAGTTTCATCAACGCCAAGCCTCTGAGTCGAGTCTCTGCAGGACTATCCGACGACGATTTTGTGGTCGTTTATAGTGGCCGTCTGATTAAGGAAAAGGGTATCATTGAGCTTATCAAGGCCATCAAGTTGATACAATCCACTATCCCTTCCCTAAAGCTCATCATTCTTGGAGCCAGCTTCTATGGAAGCGACAAGCAAGCCACACCATTCATGCAACTTCTGGAAAAGGAAGCCGAGCCAGTAAAAGAGAAAGTGAAGTTCACTGGATATATCAACTACGACCAGATGCCATCCTATCTCAAACTGGCCGATATAGCGGTTGTCCCTTCGATGTGGGAAGAGCCTTTTGGATTGACCGTTGTAGAAGCGATGGCAGCAGGCTTGCCGCTTATCACCACTCGCAGTGGCGGCATTCCGGAAATCTGTGAAGGGGCAGCCGTCATTGTTGAAAGAGATGGTATCGTCAGTCATCTGGCCGACGCAATAACAGACCTGTACCATCATTCCGATAAAAGGAAACAACTATCCACCTCTGCGCTCCAAAGAGCCAAATCCTTCGACAAAGAGGCCTACGCGAAAAAGTTCCTGGAAACAATCATGGAAGGGAAGTAAAAAGGAAGAGAATTATGAGTGGACGAATGAAGAAAAGCGTGCTGAACGCGGAAGTGAACATTCTGTTCTACTTCCTCTCTTTGGCATTGGCATTCTTCTCCCGTAAGATTTTCCTCGACTGTCTCGGCACAGAGTTCATCGGCCTTACAGGAACATTGGGCAACATCCTGGGCTACCTGAACCTGGCTGAGCTGGGAATCACGGCCAGCATCGGCTATTTCCTTTTCAAACCCCTCCAACAAAACAACAGGCAGGAGATACAGGAAATCCTGTCATTACTGGGATACCTCTACAACTGGATTGGTTTTATTATCTTCACTGGGGCCTTCGTTATCAGTCTGTTCTTCCCACTCATATTTGCCAAGGCCGAGCTGGGCCTGGGCATTGTCTATTTCGCCTTTTACTCCTTCCTCGGTTCTTCCCTCATCGGCTATTTCATCAACTACCGCCAGATCTTGCTCAGTGCCGACCAGAAGAACTATTTAGTGGCTATCTACCTACAATCAGCACAACTGATCAAGACAGCCCTGCAGATTTACCTTGCCTATCACTATAAGAACTACTTCGTTTGGGTAGGCATAGAATTCCTCTTCGGCATCATCGGTTGTATCGTGCTCAACTGGAAGATCAACAAAGAATATCCTTGGCTCAAGGTAAACAAGCGACAGGGCAAAATGCTGTTGAAGAAATATCCTGAAGTACTTGCCAAGACCAAACAGGTATTCATCCACAAGATCAAGGACTTCGTACTGGTGAAGAGCGACGAGCTGTTCATATTCCTTTTCGTGTCGCTAAAGATGGTAGCCTACTATGGCAACTACATGATTATCATCTCCAAGTTCATCTCCCTCTTCTCGGCAGTCTCAGGAAGTGTTGGAGCAAGCATTGGCAATCTTGTAGCCGAGGGCGACAAGGAGAAAATCATGAAAGTCTTTTGGGAGTATACCACCATCCAACACACCATCGCCGCCATTCTCAGTTTCTCGCTCTATTCCTTTATCGAGCCATTCATTGCCCACTGGCTTGGAGCAGAATACATCATGGATCACCGCATCCTCATCCTCCTCATACTCTTTATCTATATCTCCAATTCACGTAAGTCAGTAGACACTTTCAACTATGCCCACGGACTCTATGCCGACGTGTGGTCAGCATGGGCAGAGCTTATTATCAATGTGACGGTTACTATTATCTGTGGATTGAAATGGGGCATCATTGGCATCCTCCTTGGTAAGATTGTCAGTCTGCTGGCCATCGTCGTGTTTTGGAAGCCCTATTACCTCTTCACCGCTGGACTGAAAGCGCCCGTCAGCAGCTATTGGCAGGGGGTGCTGCGCAACTATGCCATCTCTGCCCTTGCCATTGGCGCTGCCATCTACACCATCCGTATTGTGCCTGTCAACCCTTATCACAGCATCTGGGACTGGATTCTCTATTGTTGCATTAGCATGATCATATTCCTGTCCTACCTACTCACCCTCACACTTCTCTTTGCAAAGGGGGCACGCGATAGCCTCTACAGAATTAAACTGTTCAAAAAGAAATGATAAAGCTGCGTAATTGCTAAGGTTATGAAATTTTCCATTATCACCGTCAACTTCAACAACCGTGACGGACTCCTCCGTACCATACAGAGCGTCATCGCCCAGACCTTCCGAGATTTTGAGTTCATCGTTATTGATGGAGGCTCTACAGACGGTAGCGCCGACCTCCTGAAACAGTACGACCAGCACATCACCTACTGGGTATCTGAGAAAGATAGCGGCATCTACAACGGTATGAACAAAGGCATCGCACGTGCCAAGGGCGACTACCTGAACTTCATGAACTCAGGCGACTGTTTCTACGACTCACAAGTTCTTCAGCGTGTTTCCGACCATATAGAGGCAAGTCCTGTGCCAGCAAACGGTATTAAGGCCGACATCATCGTGGGCCGTGACTACCACTACAGCGAAGCCTTAAAGCAGGGTCATGCCTCCATACAGCCACCTCGTGTGACGATGATGCACTTCTTCGTGGCCACCCTCGACCACCAGAGTGCATTCATCAGCCGTGAGTTGTTCAATGATTCGCCCTATCGTGAGGACTACAGGCTGGTCAGCGACTGGATTTTCTTCACAGAGAAAGTTGTAGGCGAGGGCAAACGTGTCCAGTTCATCCCAGACATCGTCTGCCGACGCGAAGAGGGAGGTCTCTCCGACCAGCAACGAGAGCGTAACCGCAAGGAAATCAACCAGTGGCTGCACCAGTATCTTCCCCAAGGAGTCTACGATGACTACGCCACACTCGCCCGTCTCGACAAGACCACCCTCTACCGCCTCTTCGACATCTGCGACAACGACCGCAAGCGCAAAGTGCTCATCTGGTGCATCAAAATCATCAACAGACTCTTTTCAAGATAATACTTATTGTCAGGCTAACGTTATGCTTAAGGATAGAATAACCGGCAAGTTCCGAGAGTTCCTGTATTTCATTCACCGTCACCCCTCAACTGGTATCTTGCCTCCTGGAGTGCCCTGCCAAGTAGAGCATCCTGCCATTGACATAACGCATGGCGACATCGTCCACCCCTGTGTCAGGTATATCGAAGAAGGTTTTGAGGGCCATCGCTGGTGGCTCGTCTATACACCCTTCTATGCAGGTAACGATAATCTTGAAAACCCTGTACTCTGCTATGCCGACAACAACACGGACGAAGCACCTACAGAATGGAAATACTATTGCACCATCAAGAAACAACCTGAATACGGATACAACTCCGACCCTACCCTTTTGTTCAAGAATGGCAGCCTTTACGTATTCTGGCGTGAAGTAAAGACCCCTGCCACCCAGCAATTCGCCTGCGATGCCGCCACCTTCGGATGCAGCGTATGCAACAAGACCGTCACGCCCTTGCCCCAGCCACTGCTCAAGAACCTTGACTCCTGGCATAACACCGTCGACCATGAAATCAGTCCGACCATTATAGAATCAAAAGACACATACCTGGCATACGCGATGCATCTCACCATCACGCCCCCATTCATCTACAAGCTGCCATCACGAATAGGAAGTTTTATCTACAGGCATCACCTGTTTCCTCTCTTGGATGCTTTCGGCATTTATCACGACACTAAAAGTCACGGCATCTCCATTTGGAAAGGAACCTCCCTGGAATCACCCTTCCAATATATCAAGACGGTTAAAATCAAAGGCACGACCAGCCTCTACCAGCCTTGGCACATGGACCTGTTGCATGGGGCTAAAGGAAGTGAGGAATTGTATGCCATCATCCAAAGCAGCATGAGATTTGCTGACATTTGCCTTGCACGGAGCAACGACGGAGAGCATTTCAGCCTCTATCGCAAGCCCTTGATCACCAGCAAATCCATTGGGAGGGAGGGCATCTATAAGCCTTGTGCATTGATTGTAGGAAACAAATTCCACTTGTATTATACAGCCAGAGACCGTCAAGACCATTTGCTGAACAGACTGTTTGTCACGACCATTGACTGGCAGGAACTATCAGGCATCTTAAATCACTAAAGGGATTTTTCATCCCTATAGGGACTTACTTCATGTATGTCTTTCCTGAAAGCTATTTCAGGAAGTCAGCATCTGCATCAGCACCAGTTATACAATAGGACATGTCACTCGTCAAGCCACGATAGCCAATAAAGATGTTATTATCTTTTCTATAGTGCAATTTCCCCTCCATGTTCTTGTCAATATTCTTGTCGCCACAAATAAACAAGATTATACCTAACTGAGACAGCGCCGCATACTTCTTGACCGCCCTAAGTATCAATGATACCATCTTAGGATTAGTGTAACGAAAATCACTAAGCGTCAAGGCTGGGAAGCCCTTAAACATCACCTTTCGGACAACAAAATAGCAAATATCCTCATTCTCTTTACAGGCGTACAAATAGTACTTATGCACCTTGTTCTTGACAAATCGCTGATTCAGGAACGAGGCATCTCTGATGAAGTCAATGTCACGACTACCATTAAACCAGTAGCCATTATTGGGTATGGTCATCGTTTCTGCATCGTCAATGCGCCTGAAGACGTGTTTTCCTACTTTTAAATCCTCTTTTTTATACAATGCAGAATGGTCTCCAAAATATTTCTGAAAGGGTGAGAGGAATGCTTTCCAGCTAATCGTATAATAAGTATACACCCCCTCGAAGAAAATATTCCTAAGCTTCTTCTGCAACTTTGAATTAATATCCGTCAGCCCAAGGCCAAAGCCATCTTTCACAGAATTAATACTCAACATGAGGTCCAGGCCTCTTTCTGCTCGATACTCTTTATCTAAAAAAGTATCATGTCCCCAGTGAGTTTCAACCTCCACACCTTTCACCAAGACCTTGGTACAATAGTAAAGATGGCATCCCACCACATCGTCGTTGTCATTGATGACCAGTTTAGAAGGAATACGATCGGTGGAATGGTCAAGGCAGTAGTCTATATAGGCTTCCGAATGAATCGGAAATCTGTTGATCATATAACGACGCAGCTTGTCGCGCCACTCCACGCTATAGTTGATTATTTTACTGTGTTGCTCCATTTGATAAATACAATAGATATGATACCTTTTCTAAAAGACGTTGCAAATTTAGACAAAAAATTTGGATTACAAGCCAGACAAGCGCATTTTTTTACAAATTGTATCATATTGATATTCTCTATGAACTGGTGATTCATGGATTCTCTTGAGGAGAAAAAGCCGTTTTTTCTACCAGAAAAAGCAGTTCTTTCTATGAGAAAAAGCCGTTCTTTCTTAGGGAAAAAGCCGTTCTTTCTGGGAGCTTGCCCTTGGGCCTCTCAGAGAGGAAAGGTCATGTTTCATACCCTAACTACTCCTAAAGCCCTATGAGCAGCCGCCAGGCCGCCGCCAGAACTTCTGAGTAAAAAAAACTAAAATATTTGGTGGTTAGGAAAATAATAGCTAACTTTGCACAGATTATAGGAAAAAGAAAGAGAAAATAACAATAAACACAAATATCATTTTTTACACTATGGAACTGAAAGAATTTATTGAGAACTTTGCCGCACAGTTTGATGACACCGATTTAAGCGAGTTTGCTCCAACAACAGTGTTCAAGGAGCTTGAAGAATGGTCGTCGCTCACCGCCTTAAGCATTATCGCTATGGTCGATGATGAGTACGAGGTTGCTCTGAAGGGTGACGACATCAAGAACTCAGCAACCATTGAGGACTTGTTTAATCTGGTAAAGTCAAAGCAATAAACAACTTATGGCATTTCTGGAATTCAAGAACGTAAGGATCGCCGGCGTAGCTGCCGGCGTTCCTAAAAATGTGGCAAGCAATCTTCATCCCACCGACCAAGACAACATCTCGCATGAGTACTCCCCTGAAGAGTTCGTAAAGACCACAGGTGTGGAAGAACGCAGAGTCTCAAGGGAATTAACCACCTCCGACCTAAGTTATGAGGCCGCCGAAAAGCTTATTGCCGACTTAGGCTGGGATAAGAACGAGATTGGAGTTCTGTTGTTTGTCTCACAAACCCCTGACTATGTGCTTCCTGCTACAGCTTGTATCCTTCAAGATCGTCTTGGTCTGAACAAGGAGTGCTATGCCACAGACATCTCTTTGGGATGCTCAGGATGGGTCTATGGCCTTAGTGTAGCACTCGGATTGCTGGGACCAGACAAGGAGAAAAAGGCTTTGGTGCTATGTGGAGATGCGAAGAAGCGTTTCAGGATAGAGGGCAACATGCTTCGTGATCCTCTTTTTGGTAGCGCAGGTACTGCTACCGCAGTAGAATATTGTGAAGGAGAGCCAGGATTGAAGTTCCATTTTGGAACGGACGGAAGCGGATTCGATGCCATTATCACCCCTGATATGGGAAGCAGAAGTCCCGTATGTATGAAGAGCTTTGATTTTGAAGAGTTCGAGGGCAAGCCATCCTGCAGGTTGATGACCAGAATGAAAGGCATGGATGTGTTCTCGTTTGGTATCACGACGGCTCCCAAGTCTGTCAAGAAATTGGCCGAGCACTATGGTTTCGACTATTCAGATGCAGACTATATCATTTTCCATCAGGCCAATATGAAGATGAACAATATGATAGCCAAAAAGCTGAAGCTTGCTCCAGAAAAAGTGCCATCATGTATGTATCACTTTGGCAACACCTCATCGGCATCCATACCTCTGACTATTGTTGGCGAACTGAGGGGTACGTTTGAAAACAAGCCTACTAAGTTCGTATGCTGTGGCTTTGGAGTGGGGCTTTCGTGGGGTACCGTAGCATTTGAAACAAACAATATCGTCGTCTCTGAACTTGTAGAGGTGAATGACGAAGATGCAGATAAGAAGCATGTCGTATAATCCGTTTTCTTTAGAAGGTAAGACCGTGCTGATTACTGGTGCCTCTTCTGGCATTGGTCAGGCAACGGCTATTGAATGTGCCAAGATGGGGGCCAAAGTAGTGATTACTGGCCGTAATGCCGAAAGACTACAGGAAACCTTTGAGCAGCTGGATGGAGAGGAACACATGCAGATAATTGCAGACCTGAATCAAGAAGAGGACATTGAGCGTCTTGTCGCTGAGTGTCCAAGTCTGGACGGTCTTGTGAACAATGCTGGAAGAGGGAAAAGCAAGCCTGTCAATTTCCTCAAGTTAGAGGACCTTCAGGAAGTCTTTCAGACAAATCTCTTTGGCGTGGCCCTCCTGACCAAAGGACTTTTGAAGAAGAAAAAGCTCGGAAAAGGTTCTTCCATCGTGTTCACTTCGTCTATTTCTTCCTATATGACAGCTCCTGGCTTGTCTGTCTATGCTTCCTCCAAAGCTGCCGTATGTGGTTATATGCGGACTTGTGCCATAGAGCTTGGTGTGAAAGGGATAAGATGCAATGCCGTCTTGCCAGGCATGGTTGAAACGAAACTTATCAATAGTGGAACATATACCGACGAAGACAAGCAGAAGGACTTAAACCTCTATCCTTTAGGACGATACGGAATACCAACTGACATTGCTCATGGCATCATCTATCTGCTGAGCGATGCAAGTGTGTGGGTAACAGGTTTGGAATTAGTCATCGATGGAGGTCGAATGCTAAAGTAACCTTATATCCACTATAGTATCTTAAGATGAAGAACAATGGCAATTTTAACCTATAAGAACATAGGGATAACTGCTCTGGCCGCCTGTGTGCCAAGTCGAGTGATAGACAACTATCACTACGATCTGGACATCTGGCCTGAAGAGGAAGTAAAGAAAGTGGTTGACAAAGTCGGCATATCCGAACGCCGCTTTGCAGACGAAAACACCTGTAGCAGCGACCTTTGCTTTGCTGCTGCTGAGCGATTGTTTGCTGACAACAGCATTGACCGCTCAGAAATAGACTTGCTCGTGTTTGTCTCACAGACCCCTGACTACCGCATGCCCGCCACCAGCATCCTGTTACAACACAGGCTGGGACTGCCCATGAGCACCATTGCCTTCGACATCAACCTGGGCTGCTCTGGCTGGGTGTATGGTCTGAGCATCGTCTATTCCCTGATGCAACAGATGGGGCTGCGGAAAGCTTTGCTCCTCGACGGCGAAACCCGCTCGAAGGTTTATAGTCGACGCGACCGTCGTTCCGCATTCATCTTTGGCGATGCAGGAACGGCTGCACTCATAGAAAGAGGTGAGCAGTTTGGCGAGAGTCATTTCTCGTTGAACAGTGATGGCTCGCGTGGCGACCTGATAATGATTCCTGGTGGCGGTTATCGTAACATGAGCAGCGCAGAAACCCTGCGCGAAAAGGTCGTAGACGAGTATGGAAACATACGTAGCGACGAACAAGGCTACATGGACGGTGCCAACGTGTTTAACTTCGTTATCGTAGAGATTCCGAAAGACATCAAGCGGCTGTTTAATGAAACAGGTGAGGACATCCAGACAATGGACTACTACATATTCCACCAAGCCAACAACTTCATCAACTCGTTCATTGCCAAGAAGATGAAACTTGACAGTAACAAGATTCCTTCTTGTATTGCCAAGTTCGGAAATACTTCGTCTGCCTCCGTGCCTCTGACCATCGTCAGCGAATTAAACGGAAATCTGAACGGCAGCAAAAAGCTCATGCTCAGTGCATTTGGAGTAGGCATGGCTTGGGCTACGGCCATCGTTCCCTTCGTGGATTGCAAGATTAGTGATATCGTAGAAATATAATATCCATGAACAGAATTGAGTATATTGACGCCATGCGTGGCTTCACAATGATACTCGTCGTGCTGAATCACGTGGCGGGCTTTTGCCTGAACATAGATGGAAGCATACCCTCGCTCAACACCTATTTCTATGAATTCCGAATGCCGCTGTTCTTCTTCGTGAGCGGCTTTGTGCTTTACAAAGCCAGCATCACCTGGAATTTTCTACACACCTTCAATTTCCTGAAGAAGAAATTTCCCATACAGATTATCTCCACCTGCATTTTCTTCTTGGCATTCACTTACACTTTCGGCGAGAGTTTCAGAGACAACCTGTGGTCTGACTCCAAGGGTGGCTACTGGTTTACCTTTGTGCTTTTCGAATATTTCATACTCTACTCATTGATCAGGCTGCTTGCCCTGAAACTGGGAGGGTGGAAAGAAGATGTTCTGGCACTCTCGGCAGGTCTGGCCGTATTCATACTGACCATTCCTTCGATAACGGCAAAAATACCCGTTGGCGAGGATGTGTTGGGTCTGCTCTGCTTTAAACATTGGTGCTATTTCGTGTTTTTCATCATCGGCACCATCGTAAAGAAGCATTTCGAAACGTTCCAACATTTGATAGACGGCAGGATATTGCTCACGGTTTGCCTTGCACTATTCTTCGGTCTGAACATTTTCAGAGAGGAAGTCATCGCGTCGCATTACAGTCTTTTCCGCATTACAACAGCCCTCTCAGGCATTATAATTATATTCAGTTTCTTCAGGTCAAGAAGCAATTTGTTCTCCAATCAGACCGTTTTGGGCAAGGCTCTGTGCTATACGGGCAGACGCACACTCGACATCTACTTCCTGCACTACTTCCTGCTTCCTCGCCAATTGTCAGAGGTTTTGGATACATTCCACCTGCACCCCATGCCTGTATTGGAATTCTTTACCTCGACGATCATTTCAATTCTAATCATCGCTGTATGCCTGCTCATCAGCAATGTGCTACGGCTCAGTCCCGTCCTTGCCCGAGTATTGTTCGGCGTAAAGAAATGACATACGCTGTGTCTAATGCTGACACTCCTTGAAAAGCTATAATGGCAGCTCAAATTGCCAGCACCAGTTACCTACTGAATCGCGGAGATTACCACGTGGTCCATGAAGTCTGCCACTTTTTGCCATTTCACCATTGATGGCATAACGTACCTTGCAACTATCAGGCTTTTCAGAGCACAAGATACGGACTTCATGTTCAAACAATTGTATTTCCTTGGCAATATCACGATTATCTGGGGTAATAACACTAAAGCCGTAATGCCCAGCTTTTGTCACTTGGACGGTATCAAGGACGAGAGGCGGACACGGAACAATGAAATCAACAGTGATTTCTGTATCTTGACTTTTAACATCTATAGGAAAAAGGCCTGTCGGCATGTCTTGGTTCCTTAGTATGTTTAAAGCCGCCTTGGCTACAAGTTTCCCATGCTGTATATGGCCTTCTCCATCAATGTGAATGGCCTCACGTACAAAGTTGTATGGATACAATGGACCTGATGCATGAAATTTTGTATGGTCACGAGCCAGTTCTAATAAGATTTGTGGAACAATAGCTTCTGGACATTCGTAATTGAGAGAATCAAAATGATCAGTCCTTGTAACACAATTTGTCTGATAAGTTATCACCTCGACATCCTGTTGCTGTTTCGTGATTTGCCTAACGTCTTGATTGATGTCCTGATAGAACTGTAGTAATTGCTTTCGATATTCTGCACCAGTATAATCTACGACATCTGTCTCACCTTGCATCCAGCAAATAGCAGGAAGAATAAAGTCCCAGCCTCGTTCTTGAGCATTGTTGTATGCAGTCCGTATATTGTTTAAGAAACAATCATAGGGCTCTGTGCCTTTTCCAAGATGGGACAGGGCGGTAGTTCCCTGGCCTCCTATAAAAATACATATTAGAGAATCCTCTCCTATACTATCAGCAAGCATTTTGGCCATGCTGTATGAAGAAACTTCAAAAGAACGTTTTTGATAACCAATTGCTTTCTTAACAAACAATTTTATATCATCGTTATCAAAATAGCCATAGTTGTGATCTAAATTCTCTGTGACTATACGCCCATCCGCATAATTGGCCAGAGAGTCAAAATCTGTAATACGAATAGCCTCCTCGCCCAAAGCCAGGCTTTGTCCATAGACAGGAATGCATATCACGGTCTTGTGTTCATAAGAGTGATGGCACGAAACAAGAACAAACAATAATGCAGTAAAGAATAAAGATTTTATGTCCATGCGTGCAAAGGTATAAAAAAATTTGTATTCTTCATTCATAATTCAATATTTTTTTCTACCTTTGCAAAACAAAACCATCATCGTTATGCAATCTTTCAAACAATTAAAGAAAAACTGTAAGGACAGACAAATACCTGAAAATGCTCCGCGTTTAGCATTGGTTGGTGATACGGCAACTCAGTTTTTGGCTTTGGCACTCCGAGGTGAGGCCATAGCCAGAGGTTATGACATCAATCTATTCGAAGCAGAATACAATCAGGTGGAACGACAATTCTTGGATCCATCCAGCGAGTTGTATGCTTTCAACGCAGATTATATTGTGCTATTCCAGTCAACCCATAAGTTAGGGGAGCACCATAGTATGCTTAATGATGTTGAGCAAGTGAAATTAGCAGACGACAGACTTGACTTTATAGCTACAGTATGTCAGAATCCTCAGCTATCAGGAAAGAAAATCATTTGCATGAACTATCCAGAGATAGATGACTCTGTATTTGGCAGTTATGCAAATCAGATAGAGTCTTCGTTCACCTATCAAGTCCGAAAGCTTAACTATGGATTGATGCAACTGGCACAACAATATCCAAATTTGTTTGTCTGTGACATTGCCAGCGTACAGAACAAGATAGGACGTGACAAGATGTTTGCCTCCAATGTTTATGTGAGCACGGAAATGATTCTTTCGGTTGATGCACTGCCCTATATTGCTTCAAGAGTAATGGATATAGTAAGTGCGTTACGAGGACAGTTCAAGAAGTGTTTGATATTGGATCTTGATAACACCCTATGGGGAGGTGTCATTGGCGACGATGGCCTGGAAGGAATTCATCTTGGTCATGGACTGGGCATTGGAAAAGCTTTTACGGAGTTTCAGATGTGGGTAAAGAAACTGAAGCAACGTGGCATCATCATCTGTGTAGCTTCTAAGAATAATGAGGAAACAGCAAAAGAACCCTTCCAGAAACATCCCGATATGATATTAAAGCTGGAAGACATTGCGGTGTTTATGGCAAACTGGGAGACAAAAGTTGATAATATTCGCGCCATTCAGCAGATATTGAATATTGGCTTTGACTCGATGGTGTTCCTTGACGACAATCCATTTGAACGTAATATGGTTCGTGAGAACATTTCAGGCATCACCGTACCTGAGCTACCAGAAGACCCTGGTGAGTATTTGGAATTTCTCTATGGAGAAAACCTCTTTGAGACTGTTTCCTATAGCGGACTTGACAAAGACCGGACAAAACAGTACCAGGTAGAAGCCCAACGCGTATCTTTACAGAAAACATTTGCCAATGAAGCAGATTTCTTAAAGTCACTGAATATGATTTCGCACGTTTCTGGTTTTTCCAAATTCAATACTCCCCGTGTGGCCCAATTGTCTCAGCGAAGTAATCAGTTTAACCTACGAACTGTAAGATATACGGAAGCCGACATAGAGGCATTGGCTGCAGACAAAGATGTGATTGACCTGAGTTTCACCTTGGAAGACAAATTCGGCGATAATGGACTGATTGCTGTCATCATTATGAAAAAACAGGATGAGGAGACCCTGTTCATCGATACCTGGTTTATGAGTTGTCGTGTATTGAAACGCGGCATGGAGAACTTTACGCTGAACACGATGGTAGAACAGGCCAAGGCTCAAGGTTACAAACGGATTGTCGGAGAATACTTGCCTACGCAAAAAAACAAAATGGTGGAAGATCACTATCCGAATCTGGGCTTTGCAAAAATGGCTGATGCTCCAACAGCACAATATGTATTAGATGTTGAGACTTACGAGCCTCATGAATGTTATATTGAAAAGAAATAGTTTATGAATTGTACATTAGAGCATGTAGGGTATATCACTGACGATATTGCCAAGACGGCAGAATCATTCCGATTATTAGGTTATGAGGCAGATGCCGTTATCAACGATGACACACAGCGAACCCGTATCTGTTTTCTTCGGAAACAAGGCGAGACGAACATCGAACTGGTTGAACCGTATGAGGACAATAAAACGATGCTGAAGATGCTGAAGCGGGGGGTGTCTCCTTATCACACCTGCTATGAGGTTGACGATGTGAACGCTGCCTATCAGGAGATGCTTGATAATGACTATACACCACTTTTCAAGCCTGTGGCAGCACCAGCTTTTGGCAATCGGCTCATTTGCTACTTCTGGAAAAGCGATGTGGGATTTATTGAGTTGGTAAACCGATAAATGGTTTTACTTCCTTTGCAATCATCTGGGAGTAGAGTTCTGCCCCCTTCCTATTAAGATGTCCGAAATCATAGAAGTATTCTTCATGTCCCACGAAAGTGGAGTCTCGATAGTAGTCGATGAAACGAACATGATTCTTGGCTGCTAATTCTCTTGGAAACTGAAACACATCTTGTTTAGAACAGACCCACATAGGCGAGACTATCAATGTGAGCTGAATATTATTCTTCTGACAATCATTGATGAAACGCTCTAAAAGGTCTACGCGCTCCTGATCTATGGAGAATGGATATTCTTCAGCCTTTACACCTGTCGTATCCATGATACCATCCATTGGCTTCCAACCTTTCAGATTCCTATCCATAGAACCAAACCTGCCTGCAAGTAAACCAGGCAAACTGCCCGTATAACGATAGACAACAGATAATTGGCAGGGCCAGTAATTGCCTGATAGCTTAAGCATCTCATCGCAGACATCGCTCATTCCACAATAAGGTGCCAAGGCCCCTGCACGTTCCTTTCCTGAGAAAGGAATAGCCAACCAATCACAGGGATGAATTTCAAAGACGATAGCCTTCGGAGTATACCTTGTGAGGATATTGCCTAATTGTCCATAATGATAGTAAATATTCTTGATGCCCCAGTCTGCTGCATTGAAGCAGCTAAGTCCTAATTCTTTCTCAAAAATAGCTGGTACATAGTGATGTAGACATCTTGAGCTTCCAAAAAACAGTATGGAATCCTGTGTCGATTCGTTTGAATAGCTAATCTTATACTCGTCAGTAGCGTTCGACTGGCTGTACAAGTATTTCAGGCCTAGCCCCAAACCTCTGTCTATAACGAAAAACAGACAGATGACAACGGCAATATGGATGAGTAGCTTTTTCATGGGGTCAGAATTGGAAATAAATAAACTGGTTACTATCAAAAATGCCGAAGAGCAAGATGGCAACAATTTCCACGGCTACAGTAAGTTCCCAACGCCAACGCTCTGACCAGGATGGCAGATAAAGCTTCCTATTGGGGAACCACTCCTCTTGAATATCTGTATAAATGAGTGCGACAGAGCAGATAGCAGCATTGACCAAAGTTGGCATATCAAAGAACAATCCACCATTCCAAGCTTCAGGAATGCGACAAATAACAGACCAAAACTCACCTATGCCATTTGAGTGGAAGAGCATGAGCCCAAACGTGACAACCATATAATTACCTACCATTTTCAGGACATACGGGTAAGTAGGCCAGCCATAGCTATTCAGTTTGATCTTTGTTTTCTTAAAGAATTGTCCGCTAACCATCAAGGGGATATACCACAGTCCATGATAGATTCCGAACAAGAAGAATGTCCAGTCTGCCCCATGCCACATGCCAATAAAGGTCATATTGAGCATGATTGCAGCAATGGTGCCGTTTGTCCCCCAGTTCCTGACTTTGATATTCAATGGCATAAAGACATAGTCTGTCAACCATGATGTCAGCGACATGTGCCAACGGCTCCAGTATTGCGCGATATTGATGGTAAAAAACGGACGTTTGAAGTTCTCCGCGACCTTGAACCCTAACATCAATGAAACGCCAATAGCCATCTCACTATAGCCACTGAAATCGGCATACATCTGGAATGGGTAAAGCAGGGAGGCAAAGAGTATTGATATAGCTGAATGATGCTCATAGTTATTCCAAACGGCACTTATATAAAGATCCAAGCGATCAGCAATACACATCTTCATAAACATTCCCCATAACACCCTGCGGAAACCAGACATCAGATTATCCGGACTGAACAATCTGATTTGACTAAGTTGTTTCAGGAATGGCTTAGGTCTATCTATAGGACCGGATAAGATTGTGGGGAAGAAAGCAATATAGTTTGCAAAATTCAAGACATTGGCTTCATAGCTGATTTTCCCATGATATATGTCCAGCGTGTAACTCATCAACTTAAACGTGAAGAAGCTAAGCCCTATAGGAACTATGATATGGGCAGCTGTCCAAGAGATGTGAAAACCAATAAGATCGGCAACAGACACAAATGAACCAATAAAGAAGTTCAGATACTTGAAATAGAACAAAGCCCCTATTCCGACTACGACACTCAATGTAGTCAATAACGAGGCACGCCGTTCCTGCTCTTGTTCGATGGCTTTGCCAATACTACGTCCTATCAACCAAAAAACTGTCGTCAAGATGACTAACAAACCCGTCATCTTGATATCTATTTGGCTATAAAACCAATAGGAAGATACTAAAAGAAAGACATTCTGTAATTTTATCCTCGATTGACAAACATAGTAAATTGCTAAAACAATGAGGAAAAACCACAGAAAAGCCAATGAATTGACTACCATTTCTTAAATCTTCTTGTCAATACAATCCACGAGGTCTCCAACATTATCCCAAGAAAGAATCTCCCGAGAGGTGAATTTGACATTGAAGGCCTTTTCTAAAGCGACAACCAACTGAACGTGTGACAGAGAGTCCCATTCCTCCACATCGTCAGCAGTCGTTTCATCGGTCAACACCAAATCGTTCAGTTCCAATTCATCACGAAATACTTCCTGAACACGAGCCATAATATCACTTCTTTCCATAGTTCTTTAATTATAAATAATGTATGTGAATAAAACAATGTGCAAAATTAAACATTTTCTCTTGTTTTTCCAAATAATTATTTGGAAAAATCAAAACTGAAGCCAATTTCCTTGGCCATTCTTAATACAGACTTCGTTTTTTCTTTTGAAAAAGAGTCTGGAATTGAAGAATGTGTGGCAAAAATGACATAAGCCTTACGTCTGTATGCTTTCTGGAGAATATATCGCATTTCGTCCATGTCGGTATCAGAAGAGATGTTTATTCTTCCTAACAAAAACGAGTAGCGATTATTGTTCACCAGATTTGCCCCCGTAATCATTTGACACCCTCGTCGTTCGATAACAGTCCTAATTGTCCTTGTGTTACATCCATGAGGAGGGACAATCATTTTAATAATCTTTGCAGTGTCGAAACCTTGTTCGTACAATCTCTCGTAGCTCAGATAAATATCTTCTTTGATTTGTTCTTCATTCCAGTCCTTCCATGACTTGTGCTGAAATCCATGCACAATAATACCAGCTCCTTGCTTTTGCCACGAGACTAATGAATCTGCCAGATATTTCTCCATTCTATCTGCAATGACAGCAAAGGTTGGTCTGATGCCGACCTCATCAGCTATTTCCTTAACGGCAAACACCCCAGGAGAACTGTCATCGTCAATCCATAAAGCATGAGCTTGACTATCGGTAGAGAGTCCATCCCATGTTTGCATGATTCCCACATAGATAGTTTGCTTGGTAATATCAGAACCCAATAAAGGAAATCGCCACACGATTATGAACACGATACATATAAAGACACTGCCAATCATGAAAAAGGCAGTTTTTCCAAATCTAAGTCTCGTCATTTGAAAAGTGGCAGTTTATTTATAAGGAATCAGCCGTTATATTATCTTGACCTCCCAGGCATACGCCCTAACAGCAAAGGAAAGAAACGCTCGGCAAGGCGGATAATGGGCACAAAGAGGAGTAGGATGAGCACCGAGGCTATAAAATCCTCACCCCAGAAACGGTCGGGCAGTTGCATCAATCGACGAACAATGATGATATGGAGTCCAATGATGAGGATTGAGCCTTTTGAGAGCGTGAAGGGGATGGTTTGGCCTGGCAGTCGGCTGAGCCATAACGAAACCACATAGAGCATGAACGTCCCTGCAAGTCCACCGAGTATAAACAGCGCGAAATTGTCTCCATAACCGTTCAAATACATCCATACACAGCCATTATATTTCCCACAGAGATATATTATGGCTATAGATCCTGCCAGGATAACTATTTCAATTAAATAGTTACGAAAAGAACTGAGCGTAGGTTTGAGAGTCTGTAAAAAAACGCCTATCAGGAACAGTGGCATACACACCAAAACGTTTACATTAGCATTACTGACCTCAAAACCAATATAATGCAAATAGATTGCACACGAAGACAGGACAGCAAATAAAACTGCATAGGCCCATTTCTTCTGTGGTAACGCCTGCATAATAAGCCTCATTACTATCAAAGAGTAGAAGTACCAGCAGGGGCCCATGCACCAACGATGCCCTAACAAGAGCCATTTAAAGAACCAAGGCCATGAAATGTAATAATCAGTTCCTTGGGCCATACAGCGGAAATATGCCTCTAATTGCATCAGCACACTCATGATAACCGTGGGAACAAACAGCTGCCAAAAGCATTTCTGAACACAAGTTTTCCAGTCGGGCGTTTTCTTGAACAAGAATCCGGAAATGAGGCAAAAGACCTGAACGCTGAACACATAGAGATAGACATAACCTGCGGAAAAGAAATGTCCCCAGATAATAGAGAAGATAGCCATAACCTTCATCCAGTCTAACCAAAGGAGGCGTGACGACGGCTTCTCCGGCCTAACTACTACTTGCTCCATAAATAGTTCTCCTGTTCTCAATTTTCAATAATCATGTTCTTCTGTTGGGTAAACGAAATCTGATCTTGTTCGAACGGTACGCCTAGACGGTAGACATACGGTTGGAAGGGCTTCGGGATACTCAGGTTCCAGAAGTGCGTCTTTCCTTCGGGCGACTGCTGATATTCCTCGAACATAGCACAATATTCGCTGCCCACCTTGCGAGCGTAGCCCACAGTCATTGTTACATGCACAGCCAGTACTAAGACTATCGTAACAGCAACAGCAGTCAAGGTCCGACGGTCAACAACCAAGGGATGCATCGCTATGAACTTCAGGGAAATAAGCACAGCAAACAGCTCCATGGGAAAACCCATACGCTGACTATAGTAAGGCAGCATGAACAGGAAGGCAAGCCCCAAAGGGATAATGGTCAGGACAACAGCGTTCTCGCGCATGAAGGATCCAACTTTTTTTCTCCCCGCCCATATCGGCAGACAGCCAGCCACCAATATAGCCAACATCAGATACAGTCGTTTGGAATAGCGAAGGATGTCCATCTTACGTACCAACATCTCGCTGATCGATTCTGCCGACGCTGCTCCAGCCCGTCCCCAGATGCCTGGCGAAGCAATAACCGTCAGCGTACCAATCCAAAGACCCACAATCAGGAACCATTGAGCCTTGCTCAATTGCTTGAAATGGAACAGCGAATAAAAGAACAGAGCCCCTGAAACCAGCAGCGTGTAGCCTTCATGAAAATTTCCACAGACGATGCCGAATAGCAGGAGGAGAAACTGGGTGATAGGTGATGAGTGAGGGATGTCGTATTTTTGGAAGAGCAGAAGAAAAGCAAGGCACATCGTGGCACTCCACAGATAGTTTATGGGGAACACCACATCGACCGAGAATATCCACTGCACAGGCAGCAAAAGCCACAACCCTGCCACAGTCATCACCACTCCTGTCAACGACCGGACACCAACAAAGCGGATACTGAGCAACAGGAAACACATGTAGACCAACGCATTGGAAATATTGAACGGTCCCTTTCCAATGAACCCACAGAAGCATTGCGTGATGAAGTGAACGATGAAACGTCCATTCATAACTAAGAAATGGTTGCACTGCGACTCAAAAACCTCGCCCACATTGTCGACATGATTCGTCAGGTCAATGGGGTGAAGCAAACCTGCCGGCCGATAGTCCAGCCAAACGTATTCATACATCAAGTCGTCCCAACGCATCGGGTTTGTGGCACACATTATGTAGAAAGCAGTACCCATCAGCACAAGCAGCAAGGCAGTCAGCCACTTCTCATAATTCTTCTGTTTCGTCATATTCATCATTTCTTACCTGACCTCATGTCCCTTCTGATAATCCTCTATCAAATAGGTTGGACGCTGCTTTGTCTCGTTGAAGATTCTACCGATATATTCTCCAAGTATACCTAAGCATAACAGCTGTACACCGCCTAAGAACAGGATGATGGTCACCAGTGTGGGGAAGCCTTGCACAGGGTCGCCAAAGATGAGGGCCTTCGTCAGATAAAACAGCAGGAATCCAAAAGCCACAAGGGCGATAACGAACCCTGTGATGCTTGCAAAGCGCAACGGAGCCGTGGTAAACGACGTGATACCCTCGACAGCCAAGTTGAACAGCGACCAGAAGTTCCAGTTGCTATTTCCTGCTACACGATCACCGCGGTCGAAAACAATCTCTTTTTTCTTGTAGCCTATCCAACAGAACATACCCTTCGTATAACGCTCAGCCTCCCGCATCTGTCGCAGCGCATTGATACACTTGAGGTCCAACAGACGGAAGTCACCGACGTTACGAAGTACCTCGAAACGAGTCGAATGATCCAAAATGCTGTAGAACAATAATGAAAAGCGCTTGCGCAGCCAGCTTTCCTTGCCACGGCTTGAGCGGCGGGCATAGACGTCCTGATAACCCTTCTCCCAGTATGTCAGCATATCGGGTATCAGCGAAGGAGGATCCTGGAGGTCAGCATCCATGATGATGGTACAATCACCTCGTACGTGGTCGAAGCCCGACAGCATCGCGTTTTCCTTTCCGAAGTTCCTTGACAGGTTCACGAACGACACCCGCCCGTCTTTCGCATGAAGCTCCTCAATCACTTTCAGGGTATTGTCGCGGCTACCATCATTGATGAAAAGTAATTCAAAATCATATTGATCCAGCGTATCAATCGTACGACACACCTCTTGATAAAACAGAGGTAACGACAATTCCTCATTAAAACAAGGAACGAGAAGAGACACAACTTTTTTATTCATTTCAAGTAATCTTTACGGTCAGGGCCCAGGTAAAATCCAGTCTCTGGTGGTTGGTTATAGCCTACGTTCTCCGTGGCCACGGAGAGTCGGTAGGGAATGTCCTGCATGAGACAGTCTATGCGATAGGACGTAGGAATGGTGGTGGTGTAGAGTCGCAGTTCAGTACTCTCGCGGTTGCGCAGAATAACTTCTTCGCGCCAGTCTCCAAGGATGTCGGCCTGCAGACAGGGGTTCGACTTCGTCCCGTTGTTGAACAGTCCGTCGAGGATTTGCAGGTCCACTACCTGTCGATTCTCCCAATCGTACTTTGTCACGCGCTCATGGTCAAGCAGTTCGCGCAATAGGTCGCCATCCCACCAGATGGCGAAGTTGATGCTCAGCGACCGTCCGTTCATCCTAAGATGGTTCTGATGCTGAGGATCATCGGCATCTTTGGTATTTCCAACTATTTCGCCCTTGATGTTTCTTATACCATGACTGTCTGTGCTCCACATCTCCATACCTGGGTTCGTAGGGTCAATATCGGCAGCCAATGCACGACCCACATCCTCGTTACTCTTTATCTGGAAAAACACTTCACCTGTATGGGCATTGCGCAACTCACTACCGTCTCGCCGATTCTCATGGCAGTCCCACACCTGCAACTCGTCACTCTTCGGATCGAAAGCCGTGAGATGCAGGGCATCGCCATGACCGAAACCAGTATTGTATAACCCACGGCCATCGTTATCCAAAGCCATTGCCCCATAAGTCAGCTCGTCACAGCCGTCACCATCGACATCAGCCACACGAAGGTTATGATTTCCCTGCCCTGCATACGACTGCCATTCAAGGGAATCGGTGTCGAATGTCCATCGGTTTTTCAGCTCATGGCCATCCCAATCCCAAGCGGCAATGACAGACCGCGTATAATATCCTCTACAGAAGATAGCACTGGCATGCTGGCCATCGAGATAGCCCACCGCAGCGAGATAGCGCTCCGAACGGTTGGCTTTCGTGTCGCCCCAAAGACGCAGTTCACCACGTTCGGGGATGTAAGGCTTTGTATCGAGTGCACGGCCCGTTAGTCCATCGAACACAGTAATATACTCCGGTCCTTTCAGAATACGTCCTTCCTTGGATGGCACACGCTGCCGACGGTCCATAGACATAGGTGCATCCTCCTTCTTTCCTTCTTTCACGCGTTCCAAAGCCGCAGCCACGCCATGACGGTAGTCGGCAGTACTGTCTCCCAGAATGTTTCCCTCTCCGTCACAGGTGCCATCAGCGGTTTTCACCATCAGCTCGGCACGCCCGTCTCCATCGAGATCGTAAACAATGAAAGGCACATAATGGGCACCACTACGTATATTGCGCCCCAAGTCTATACGCCATAGTAATTTACTATTTACGTATTTACGGTTTTCAATTTGAGCTTCATTAGTATTGGAAGGAAACAGCTTGTAGCAATCTATGAGCGTAGGACCAGTGAAACCGTCGTGAGCATTGTCATGCGAGTTCGACGGGTCCCATTTCAGAATCAACTCATATTGTCCGTCGCCATCCACGTCTCCCACACTGGCGTCGTTGGCCGAATAAGTATACCGGCGCCCGTCAGGCATAGTACCACCCGCAGGTTTCTCCAGCGGTATGGGAATGTAACCTTGCATAGCATTGCAGTTCAACACAAAACGTCCAGTGGCATTACCTCCACGAACTTCATAGACAGCATCTTCGCCCTCCAACGGCTGTTCATCAATGAAATGCGAACCACCTTGCGTCAGTGGTCGTGCGTTTAGCTTAACACCATTGCGGTAAACATCAAACGGTTCTCCCTTCTGATCGCTCTTCAATATCCTCCATCCCACGAACACCTTGCTATCGGCCTGACGTACAGCTACCACTCCACGGTCAAGTCGTTCGGTAACAAGTTTGGAATAGTCGTAACGTGGTTGTCCCACAACACCTATGCAGCACCATGTCAGCAGAAAAAAGAATAGTATAACTTTAATCATTCCGTGTGTCATAACAGGTTGTATTGTGTTGGGGAAATAGATTATCCAAAACCGCCAGATATTATCTAAATTATTTATAATCTCAGAAGATTGATAACATGCTCCACTACTTGCGGGTAATGTTCCATTTCCAACTGATGCTCCTTTGCGGCAATATCGTCTACAGAGTCAGTGGGCAGAAGGGGAACGCTGAACTGCGCAATGATTTCCCCACCGTCACAGACAGGGGTCACATAGTGTACGGTCATACCTGTCTCTGTATCACCAGCAGCCTTTACAGCCTCATGCACATGGTGCCCCCACATACCCTTGCCGCCATGACGGGGCAGCAAAGCCGGATGAATATTGATGATACGACGAGGGAAAGCATCTATGAGGAAATCGGGAATGATTGGCAGGAAACCAGCCAAGACGATAAAACTCACACCATATTTATTTAAAAGGGACAGAATGTTTTCCTGACTCTGAAGTTCGCTCTTCGTCACCACTGCTGTAGGCACGTCAAGACGCTGTGCACGTTCAAGTGCCAAGGCATCGGCACGGTTACTCACCACAAGGGCGCATGTGATGCGTTGCGAATCGCGGAAATAGCGGATGATGTTCTCGCAGTTGGTTCCGCTGCCCGACACAAAGATAGCTATGTTTACTTTTTCCATGTTTCTTTGCATGTTCTGTTATCTGATTCCCCTCTGGTTCAGGGCCCTGGCATAGCGGGCAGCATTTCGCTGGTGCTCACTGAAGGTGGCCGCAAAATTATGAGTGCCCGAGAAATCCTCCTTGGCACACATGTAGAGATAATCATGAACCTCGGCATGGAGTACGGCATCGATGCCCTGCTTACTGGCAATCTTGATGGGACCTGGTGGCAGTCCTAAATACTTATAGGTATTATACGGACTCTCCACCTCCAGATGGGCGAAGTAGATACGTCGCAGCGAGAAGTCCTGTAGTGCAAATTTCACCGTGGGGTCAGCCTGTAGGAGCATGTTGCGTTGCAGACGGTTAAGGTACATTCCCGCAATGGCGGGTTTCTCGGCATTATTGGCTGTCTCCTCGTCAATGATACTTGCCAAGGTACACACCTCGTCGGGAGTCAGCCCGTGGTCAGCAGCCAGCTTACGGCGGTTGTCTGCATCCCAAAAAGCATCGTGCTCTCGCTTCATACGCTCCATGAGTTTATTGGCAGAGATGTTCCAGTAGACCTCGTATGTATCGGGCACAAATAGACAAGGAGCCAGGGTGTCGCCCACTATAAGACTGGCAATGTCGGCACTGTCTATCATCAGTTTACGCGCCAGACGTGCTGCCAGCTGCTCCATGGTCCGCACTTCAGGAACAGTAAGCATGATGGGAGTCTGGTTTCCGTTTTTCAGAAGTCTCAGCACGTCGTAGGTCTTCATGCCAGGCACCAGTGCATAGCGCCCCGTACGCACATGTTCAGCATAGCCCATGTGGCGCATCATCATGGAGATTCCTGCCAGAGAATGATCCGATGCTATTGGCTGCACCTTGGCAATAACCGAGTCGACGTTGTCATCGTAGTCGATATACACGTAACAAGTTTCGTTACTTGTGCTGAACGTCGTACAACAGCAATAATAGGCCATAGCTGCAATGCCCAGCAGACAGATGACGACTGGCAGAAGGTAATATTTCGATTTGATTTTCATTGTTTATCTGATATAAGTTTTCGGCAAAGGTACATATTTTCCATTTAATATGACAAAAAAAGAAAGTTTTTTTTACCCTTTTTTGGAGATTAACGGGAAAATGTGTACTTTTGCAACCTATACCAGCAAAATCTACTACGATGCAAACCAGCAAATACATGCTTGCCAGTGAGCGTGATTCTCTTTGGGGACTCACTGTTACTACCATCGGTTATGAGGAGATTGGCCCACATGACCCCTATCCTACGCGCGGTCATGCCGACGGCTATTATTTTGAATTGGAGAAAGGTCGCGAACTGACCGAATACCAGTTGCTCTACATCATTGAAGGTACCGGTATATTCCATAGTCGGACAGTGCCCCAGGAGCGTTTGCGTGAAGGTGATTTCTTCCTGCTCTTTCCAGGCGAGTGGCATTCCTACCACCCGACTCCGCCTCATGGGTGGAAAAAATACTGGATAGGTTTTAAGGGGCGCAACATGGACGACCGCGTAAGAGCCGGATTCCTCTCACCCACCAAGCCCATCTACCACGTAGGTTTTTCCGACGATATCGTACGCCTTTACAAAGAAGCCTTCGAGGCCGCTAAACTCGAGGAGGCCTACTCCCAGCAGCTCATGGCCGGAATTGTGAACCACCTCATCGGCAAAATGTATTCCTTAGAACGAAACATCGAACTTATGACCCGCAGCCAGGCACACGTAAACATGATTAACCGTGCCCGTCTGCGCATACGCGAGTCGCTGGAAAGCCCGCTCACCATCCAAGAGGTTGCCCAGGACTTGGGCGTGAGCTACTCCAATTTCAGAAAGCTTTTCAAGGAGCACACTGGCCTTTCTCCTGCCACTTACCAACAAGACCTTCGGCTGCAGCGGGCCAAGGAACTTCTTACCACCAGCGACATGAGCATCAAGGAGATAGCCTACCGTCTGAATTTCGAGTCACCCGACTATTTCTCAGCCAAATTCAAGGCCAAGACAGGACGGAAGCCCAGCGAGCTCAGGCTTCAGTAGCAGGTACTTCCAACAGGCCGTCACGCATGTGGATGGTGCGGTCGGTGATGGTTGCCAGTTGTTCATCGTGGGTGACGATGACGAATGTTTGGCCATAACGGTCACGCAGGTCAAAGAACAACTGGTGCAGTTCTCCCTTGTTTTTCATATCCAGACTGCCTGAAGGCTCGTCGGCCAAGACTACGGCAGGGTTGTTCACAAGTGCACGTGCCACAGCCACGCGCTGTTTTTCACCGCCTGACAGTTCTGCGGGCTTGTGAGAAGCACGGTCGCTGAGTCCCATGAACTGCAGCAGTTCTTGGGCACGGGCTTTTGCCTGTCGCTGACCAGTGCCGCCTATGTAAGCCGGAATCATGATGTTTTCCAAGGCAGTGAACTCTGGCAACAGCTGATGAAACTGAAAAACAAACCCTAAATGGCGATTACGGAAATCGGCAAGGGCTTTCTGGGAAAGGCCAATGGTATCGACAGAGTCGACACATACGGAACCGCTGTCAGGACGGTCGAGCGTGCCGATAATCTGTAGCAGCGTGGTCTTACCAGCACCGCTGGGGCCAACTATGCTCACCACTTCTCCACGGTCAATGTGGAGGTCGATGCCTTTGAGCACCTGGAGTGAGCCGAAACTCTTAGTTATATTTTTAAGGTCTATCATTTTTGAGGGGAGTGTCTGGAAGGGGCGATGGATTAAGATTATTCCTTCTCTTGTGCATCCATCGCAGAATGGTATCGTAGAAACTGGTTTCCTCATGGTGTTGAGCCTCGGTGAAGCTCATACCCTCCTCCTTTGTTGTACCATATTGGTCTGGGAAGATAATCATGAGGTTAGTACCTGAGAAATAATGCTGTAACTCATCGGGCAACCGATCCAGTGCGTTTTTGTAAGAAATGGTATTCTTACGAGCCGTCACAACTACGAAGAGATGGTCAGGAGCGATTGACGATGCCAGCTTGGGCAATGCGCTCCAATGATTCATGGAGGAATATTCTGCCTTCACGTTAGGATGGTGAGCGACGATATACTCCTTGATGGATTTCATGGATTCGTCGCGAGCATGAAACTCGATGCGGCAGTCTAATTGTCCGGCAAATCGGCACAGACGTTCCAGCCATCGGTGAAAACCATGTTCAAATTCCGCCTTTGAGGGCACAGCCACCTGTATACGGCGCAGTGTGGCCATAGGCTGCACAAAACGAATGAGCACAATCTGACGGTTCAGGCCATTGTAGAGACTCTGGATGAACTCGCCCCAAAATTTGGGATTCACATCGGTATGCACGTGCATGCCCATAACTATCTCCGAGCAGGCGAACTCACGGAAAGCATGCTTGATGCCGTTGGCAATGTTTGAGGCTAAGCGCACCTGTGTCTGCATGCGCACATCCGAGGCTGCGGCCTGTTGCTGAAGTGTCTCCAGCAGCTGAAGTCCCTGTTCGCGCAAGACGGGGGCATGCTCGTCGTCATAGACCACGTTCAGTGCCACCAGACCACGATTCAGCTTCTGATTGCGCATATAGACGGAAAGGTTAAGCAGCTGCGGAGCTATCTCAGGATATTTCACACAGAGCAGGATTTTCTCGTCATCGGCCTGATGCTGGGACTTCTGCGAATGGGAAGTATCGAGCATGACAATGGTCTGCGCTGCACGCTCCGTGACAATAGTGGAGACGATGCACGTCACCAGAATCATCAACACCACGCCATTGAGCATATCATCACTCACAAGGTTGAGCCTCATTCCCACCATCACCATAGCGATGGCACCAGCGGCATGGGCCGACGTGAGGCCGAACATCATGTTACCGTCGCGCTGCGACAAACGGAAGAGCAGACTACTGACGTAGGCAGCCACAGCCTTTCCGAAAGTTCCGATGAAGGCAATGAGCAGTACCACCCAGACAATGTTACCCCCCTGCAACAGCACTTGCACATTGATGAGCATGCCCACGCCGATGAGGAAATAGGGAATGAACAGCGCGTTGCCGATGAACTCAATACGATTCATCAGAGCCGACACACGTGGAATATACCTATTTAGTATAAGACCAGAGATGAATGCGCCCACAATGCCCTCCAGTCCGATAAAGTTGGTCAAGGCCGCCGAGAGGAACATCACCGAAAGTACGAAGATATACTGCATCACCGCGTCGCTGTATCGTCGCAGGAAACGGCGGGTCAACCGAGGGATAAGCATGACACTGCCCACAAGGAAGGCCGATAATTTCAGCACGAATAAAGTCCAGAACACTACCTGCTGGAAGACATTCTCTGTAGTCTCGGCAGCACCCTGTCCTGTATGCTGCACAACTTGCGCAGCCCAACCGCCATCAGCTTTTGCAGCCAAAGCAGCCAGCATGACCAGCGCGAGGAAGAGCGAAATCATCGAAGAGCCGACACTCAGTGCCACCGAGGAATGATTCTGTAGTCCATAGCGGCCTATAATGGGATAGGCGATAAGGGTATTCGATGCCATGATGCAGCCCAGCAGGTAGGCCGTGGGATGGCCATAGTCCAACAACAGACGAGCCACGGCATAGGTCATGCCGAAAGGCAGGAGACACGTCAGCAGTCCGAATATCAGGTATCTGTGCGTTCGTTTCTTCACGCTCTCCTGATCCATCTCCAGACCGGCAAGGAACATGATGTAATAGAGACCTACCTGACCGAAAATCTCAAACGATGAACCGCGTGCCATCACATTGAGTCCGTAGGGACCTATAATGATTCCCGCCAGCACCATACCGATGATATGAGGGATGCGAAGCTTGCTCATCACTATCGGAGCAAACAGGATGATGAGCAACACCACGAAGAAAATCAGCGTGGGATCCTTGATCAGTGGAGCGGCTGAAAGCAGGGTGTTCATGGAAATTTTCTGCAAAGGTAAGCAAATTCAACTTAACAGCAAAGAAATTACGACAAAAAATAGTTTGAACAGTTCAAAAGAAGGAGTTTGGAAGAGTCAACCAACTATTGTGAGTTTCTTCGATTTTTCACGTTCAATCTTTGTAGTTTCAGAAATAATGCGTACCTTTGCACCCAAATTTCTAATTAACAAACACAATGAAAGTAGCAATTGTTGGCGCCAGCGGCGCCGTGGGGCAGGAATTCCTGCGCATTTTAGACGAGAGAAATTTCCCAATGGACGAGCTGGTGCTCTTCGGTTCAGAGCGCTCAGCCGGACGTAAGTACACCTTCCGAGGCAAGGAGTTGGAGGTAAAGCTCCTGCAGCACAACGATGACTTCCGCGACATAGACATCGCCTTCACCTCAGCCGGTGCCGGCACAAGCAAGGAGTATGCCGAGACAATTACGAAATACGGCTGCGTGATGATTGACAACTCTTCAGCCTTCCGCATGGACGACGATGTACCTTTGGTGGTGCCCGAGTGTAACGCCGAGGACGCATTGAACCGTCCGCGTGGCATTATTGCTAACCCCAACTGCACGACTATCATGATGGTGGTGGTGCTGCAGCCGTTAGAGCAGCTCAGCCACATCAAGCGCATTCACGTGGCAAGCTACCAAAGTGCCAGCGGAGCAGGTGCAGCAGCTATGGCAGAGTTGCAACAACAGTACAAGGAGATTGTAGAGACCGGCGAGGTGAGTACCATCAAGAAGTTCCCCCACCAGCTGGCCTACAACGTCATCCCGCAGATTGATGTGTTCCAGCCCAACGGCTATACGAAGGAAGAAATGAAGATGTTCAACGAGACTCGCAAGATTATGCACACCGATGCCCGTTGCTCAGCCATGTGTGTCCGCGTCAGTTCACTTCGTTCCCACTCTGAGAGTGTGTGGATTGAGACCGAGCGTCCGCTAAGTGTTGAGGAGGCCCAGCAAGCTATTGCCAATGCTCCTGGCTGCACACTTGTCGACGACCCCACGACGCTGACCTACCCCATGCCGCTTCACACAGCCGGTAAGGATGATGTCTTTGTGGGCCGCGTGCGCAAAGACCTGGCCGACGACAACGGACTGACCTTCTGGCTCTCAGGCGACCAGATACGCAAGGGAGCAGCGCTGAACGCCGTGCAGATAGGTGAGTATCTCGTGTCCAAGGGATTAAAAAAGTAATGAAAAGTCGTTTATGAATATCTTTCAACGTGCTGAGCTATTGCTTGGCAGCGAAACGATGACGCGCATGGCTCACTTGCGCGTCATCGTTTTTGGTGTTGGCGGTGTGGGTTCGTGGTGTGCAGAGGCACTGGTACGCAGCGGTATAGGAAGGATGACCATCGTTGATAGCGACCGTGTGTGCGAGAGCAACATCAACCGTCAGCTCATGGCAACCACGAAAACCATCGGACAGCCGAAAGTAGAGGCCTTGCGCGAACGACTGCTCGACATCAACCCTGCGATGGAGGTAACGGCCTTAGAGAAAGTTTTCACGCAGGAGACCGCGAACGATTTCCATTTCGACGACTATGACTATGTTATTGATGCCATAGACTCACTACGCGACAAGGCCCTGCTCATCGTTATGGCCACCCAGAGCCGCGCCACTCTTTTCTCATCAATGGGGGCAGCATTGAAACTGGATCCCTCGAAAATCAAGGTCACGGAGTTCTGGCGCGTAGAGGGCGACCCGTTGGCCCGCTCACTACGCAAACGGTTCAAGGCCGACGGAGTGTTTCCTGCCAAGAAGTTTTTGTGTGTCTATTCTGATGAACCAGCCCAAAACAAAAAGAGGCCGGACGCTACGTCTCAGCCTCCTATAGCAGACGAACAGTCGCCACGTGTCAACGGCTCATTGGTTCATATCACTGCCATTTTCGGCCTCACCCTGGCCTCACTGGTCATACGCGACCAACAGTAAAAGGAAGTTTCTACAGGCTGACCGTGCGGGCATAGAGCCAATGGTCGAGAACAGTCATGGCTGCCATTGCCTCCACCACAGGAACAGCACGTGGCAACACGCAAGGGTCATGGCGGCCACGAGCGGTGAATGTCACGGGATTGCCTTCCAGATCAATGGTCTGCTGCTCACGTAATAGCGTGGCAACAGGCTTGAAAGCTACGCGAAAATAGATATCCTGACCATTGGAGATGCCACCTTGAATGCCTCCGCTATGGTTAGACCTTGTTTTTCCTTCACGTTCAAAGATGTCGTTTTGCTCAGAGCCTCTCTGGCTCACTCCGGCAAAGCCTTCCCCATACTCAAAGCCCTTCACGGCATTGATGGAGAGCATGGCCTGCCCCAGTTGCGCGTGCAGTTTGCCGAACTCTGGCTCACCAAGACCAGGCGGGCAGCCCTGAACGACACAGGCGATAACGCCACCGATGGTATCACCCTCGGCCTTCACCTGGGCAATGAGCTGTTCCATCTCGCGGGCCTTATCCAAATCTGGACAACGCACGGCATTCTGCTCGGTCATCGACAGGTCGTAGAGGTGGTAGTCACGCTCCAAGGCTATGGGACCTACCTGCATGGTATAGGCGGAAACGGTGATGCCCAACTGGCGCAACGCTAACTTGGCCAGTGCACCGCCTACGACACGGCTGATGGTAATACGTGCAGAAGAGCGTCCGCCGCCTCGATGATCCCTTACACCATATTTATAATAATAGGTGAAGTCGGCATGCGAAGGCCGAAAGAGCGTGCGCAGGTTCTCGTAGTCCTGCGAGTGCTGGTTTTCGTTGCGAACAAGGAATCCGATAGGGGCACCAGTCGTGCGCCCTTCAAAGATGCCGCTGAGCAACTCGACACGGTCACCTTCCTTGCGCGAAGTAGTGATGCTACTCTGGCCAGGCCGGCGGCGGTCCAGCTCGTGTTGTATGAAGTCCATGTCCACTTCAATGCCGGCGGGCATACCGTCAACAACGCCGCCTACACCCGGCCCGTGGCTTTCACCAAAGGTCGTCAGCGTGAAAAGAGTTCCGAAAGTGTTACGCATGGTGGTTCCTTTTGGTTGCAACAGAGTCGCAACATACGGAGAAAGGGGTTAATGGTGACAATGACCGCAACAGCAGCCTCCCTCATGCCCCTCGTGGTCTTCGTGGCCTTCGCAATCGTCACAACCGCAGCACTCGTGGCTAATCTGGTTGATGAGGTTCTGGATTTCCTCTTTTGTGGCCTCGCGGTTCTCGAGAACAAGACCCATGAAATGTAGGCTCAGGCCAGCAAGAGGATGGTTGGTGTCGATGGTCACAGCATCTTCGTCGACCTTCAGCACGCGCGCCATGAAGCGTTTTTCTTCCTCGTCCATGAGGGTGATAACGGCATCCGGATAGATATTCTCGTGGTCGAAGTGGCCGTTAATGGTGAATGCCTCACGCTTCATCTTATGAACGCCTTCGGGATCATAGTCGCCGAATGCCTCAGAAGGCTGAAGCATGAAATCAAACTTGGAGCCTTGGGGCAGGTCAACGATGCGTTGTTCAAAGGCGTCGAGGGTGAACCCGAAGCCAGAAACAAACTGGAAAGGCTGACCCTGCTGTGTCTGCTCCTCAAGATGTGTCTCTCCATCGGCATTGATGGAATAGAGCTGATAGCTCACGGTAATGTATTTGCTCTGTTTGTTGTCCATATATATATTATAGTATAGGAATTTCTACCCAGAATAAGGAGCCTTCACCCAGCTTCGACTCCACGCCGAGCAATCCGCCAAGGCTCTGCACCAGTGTGCGGCATACGCTGAGACCAAGTCCAGCACCAGGAATAAACTCATCGACCTTGTAGAACCGCTCGAATACACGCTCACGGTTCTCCTCTGCGATTCCCTTACCCGTGTCGCGCACCCAGATACGGATGCGTCCGGCCTGCGGCTGGTCGTAACCCACAACGATGGAGCCCTGTGCCGTGAACTTGACGGCATTTGAAAGCAGATGCTTCATAATTTCCGTCAAGCGGTTATGGTCGGTAGTGACATTTTGCATATCGCTGGCAAAGTCGGTGGTCAGCTCCACGCCTTGGTTAAGATCGGTTTCATAGCGCGCAAGGAGGTCGCTAAGCAGCACATTCAGGTCGAAAGCCGTCATAACCAATTCGTCCTGTCCGGCCTCCACCTTCGATATGCTCACCACATCGTCGATGATACGGAGCAGCTTCTGCGTGTTCTCATGGACAAGATCCAGCAACCCTTTGCGCTCTGCGTCGTCGGTAACGTCAGGCAATATGCTTGTGAATCCCACGATGGCATTCAGGGGCGTGCGTATCTCATGGCTCATATTAGCGATGAAAGCCGACTTCAGTCGGTCACTTTCCTCTGCCTTGTTTCGTGCCTGTACCAATGCCTCCTCCATCGTCTTCCGCTCGTCGATACGCATGGACGTGCCCACAATGATGGTCGGTTTGCCGTCCACGTCGCGTTCTGCTACGGTGGCGTAGCTCTCTTCCCAGTAGAAAGGCCTTGCGGAATAGGGAGTCTTCACACGGTAAATCTCATGGTAATCACTTATACGTCCTGAGCAGATGTTATCCAGCGCCGTATACACGCGGTCGCTATCACGCGGGTCTATCAACTTGGCGGCATCGGCATACTCCGTACCTTCTGGAGCTTGGTTCCAGTTGACGCTCTTGTCTCGGAAATCCTGCTCATAGCTGATGGTATGGGTCTTCGCATCAACATGCCACACACTGACGCGCATGGCCTTGATGACAAACTCATACTCAACGTTGCGCTTCTGGATTTTTGCCAGCTCGGTCAGCTCGCCTTTCAACTGCTTACCCTGATGTTGTTGATAGAAAAGAAACCATATCATCACAACGGTGATGACAAGGAATACGACCCACACGGCATAGTCACGCAGGATGATTTCTAATAAAAGGCTCAACAACAGGTTAACCATTTCGCGGCAAATTTACAAATTATTTTTGAAACAGGAAAAAGTTTTTCCCCTTTTTGTTTTGTAGTTTCACAAACTTAATGTAATTTTGCACCTTGAAACATATTTTTTTCATGGAACAACAATTTGAACTCATCGCCAAGACCTTTATGGGACTTGAACCTGTCTTGGCGAAGGAACTGACCCAGATGGGGGCCAACGACATCCAGATTGGTAGGCGCATGGTGTCTTTTCAAGGTAACAAGGAAACAATGTATCGCGCCAATTTCCAGCTTCACACGGCCATTAAGATTCTAAAGCCCATAGCCCACTTCAAGGCTACGTGTGCCGACGACGTGTATACCGAGGTCAGCAAGATAGACTGGACGGAGTACCTCTCCGACGACCGCACGTTTGCCGTAGATAGCGTGGTGTTCTCCGAGGAATTCCGCCACTCCAAGTTTGTGAGCTACAAGGTGAAGGATGCCATCGTTGACCAGCTACGTGAAAAGACGGGCAAGCGGCCAAACATCTCGGTCTCCAACCCTGACCTGCGGTTGCACATCCACATTGCCGAGACCGATGCCACCCTCTGCCTGGACAGTAGCGGCGAGAGCCTGCACCGTCGTGGCTACCGTCAGGACAGTGTAGAGGCTCCACTTAACGAAGTGCTTGCCGCAGGCATCATCATGATGACGGGCTGGCAAGGCGAGACCGACTTCATCGACCCCATGTGTGGCTCAGGCACCTTCCTGATTGAGGCAGCACTCATCGCCCGCAACATGGCTCCAGGCGTGTTCCGTAAGGAGTATGCCTTTGAGAAATGGCCCGACTTCGATGCCGACTTGTTCGACCATATTTATAATGATGAATCGCAGGAGCGCGAGTTTACCCACCACATCTACGGCTACGACGTGGACATGAAGGCCGTGAACACGGCGCGGAATAACGTCAAGGCCGCAGGACTGACCGCCGACATCACCATAGAGCAGCAGGACTTCAAAGACTTCATGCAACCCAAGGAGAAGAGCATCATCGTGATGAACCCGCCCTACGGCGAGCGCATCTCTACGCCCAACCTACTGGAGACCTACCGCATGATTGGCGAGCGGCTGAAGCACCAGTTCATAGGTGGCGACGCCTGGGTGCTCTCCTACCGTGAGGAGTGCTTTGAGCAGATAGGCCTGAAGCCGAGCATCAAGATACCACTCTACAACGGTTCCTTGGAGTGCGAGTTGCGCAAGTACCAGATGTTCGACGGAAAGCTGAAGGAATTCCGTAGCGAAGGCGGAGAGGTTAAGACCGAAGAAGAGAAGCGCCAGATGGCCGAGCGCCACCGTCTCAAGAAGATGCGCGAGTTCAAGCAACGACGCGACGAGCAGGAGGACAACGAAGACGGCGACATTCGTTCGTTCACGTTCCATAAGCATGACTTCGCCCCCAAGCGTGAAAGGACGGAGAGGAGAAGCGAAAACGGTGACCGCCGCACGGATCGTCGCGACGACCGCTTCGACCGCAAGTCGGAACGTTTCGACCGAAAGAACGACCGTTACGAGCGCAAAACCGACCGTTTCGACAAGCGCGACGGAGGTAAGTCACGCTACCAGAGCACAGAAAACCGAGGCGGTCACGAACGTTTCGACCGAAGAGGTGGAGGACACAGAAAGAGACCCGAATAGTTTGAACGGCTTTATCTCATAGAAAGACCGGCTTTTTCTAACAGAAAAACCGGCTTTTTCCCTAAGAAAAAACGGCTTTATCTACCACCCCTGTTTTACAATGATGAAAAAGCACTTTATTTTCCTTACCCTTATTCTATTTTCACTTCCTATGACCGCCCAGCAGCTTCCTTCCCATAGTCCTACGGACATTTCACTTCAGGCTGGGGAGAAGAAGCTCTTTACCCTCGAGGACCTGAACTTCGGCGGCACGAACTACCACAACCTCCGCCCGAAGAACATGTTCTTGGAGTGGTGGGGCGACCAGCTGGTGCATACCGACGTGGAGCAATGCTCGCTCATCGACCCCAAGACGGGCAAGGAGACGCTGCTCTTCACCCTCGACGATATCAACAAGTGGGCCAAGAGCGACGATATGTACTATGTGCGCCATCTTTCGTCGGCCACGTTCCCCTATCCGGACCAGCCTATTGTCGCCGTAGGAAACAAAAAGGCTTTTACCCTCATCGACTTCAAGCAGAAGCAGATAGTATGGCAGGACAGCCTCTCAGGCCAGGAGGCCAACGACTGGAGTCCTCTGTCGCGGGCTACGGCATACGTGAAGGACAACCAGCTATGGGTCATCGACGCTGAGAGCCGTATGCACCAGCTTACCACCGACGGCTCACGCGACATCGTCTACGGACAGAGCGTGCATCGCGACGAGTGGGGCATCTCGAAGGGCACTTTCTGGAGTCCTGACGGCCAGCGCCTCGCCTTCTACCGCATGGACCAGTCGATGGTCACCGACTATCCGCAGGTGAACATCGCCCCTCGCATCGCCGAAGTGGAGCCAGACAAATACCCAATGGCTGGCACAAACACCCACGTGGTCACCATCGGCGTCTACGACCTCCGCACCCAGAAGACCATCTATCTCCAGACTCCCCCCGTCCTGTATACTGCGGCAATGCCGCAGTCCTCCTCCCCCTGCTTCTTCACCAACCTCGCCTTCTCGCCCGACGGCAACACCATCTACCTCCAGGAGCTGAACCGCGACCAGAACGATTGCCGCCTCGTCTCCTACAATGCCACCACGGGCGAGCGCATAAAAGAGCTCTACCGAGAGACCAGCGACAAGTATGTGGAGCCACTTCACCCCATCCAGTTCCTGCCTTGGGATCCCAGCCTCTTCATCCTGCAGAGCCAGAAGGACGGCTACAACCACCTATACATCTTTAATAATAAAGGAGAGGAAGTCAAACAGCTGACCTCCGGCCCCTGGGTTGTCCTTGATGTTCTCGGTTTTAACCAGAAAGAAAGGGCTGTCATCATTGCCTCAAACGAGAAACATCCTTTGCAACGCAACCTCTATGCCGTAGACATCAAGACCGGCAAGCGTACCGCCCTTGACAATGGCGAGGGCGTACATCGCGCCACGCTTTCCAAGACCGGCATGCTGTTCTATGACAAATGGACAAGCCCTATCCGGCCAAATACCATCGACATCACTACAGTCTCAAAAACCAAACCTCAGACCACAAATATCCTTACGGCTCCTGACCCTTGGGCCAAATATGAGCAGCCAGGCTTCCTGAGTGGAACAATCAAGGCCGCTGACGGACAGACCGACCTCTTTTATCGCATGGTCGTCCCACGTAAGCTTTACGACCAGCTTCCCTTGGAGAGCAATGGAAACCGTTCTCCACTCCTCGGCAAAGGGACTGGAAGTGAGGTTTTCCCCACCATCGTCTATGTCTACGGTGGCCCCCATGCCCACAACGTCGAGGCCTCCTGGCATTGGCAGAGCCGTTCCTGGGAGACCTACATGGCGCAGAAGGGCTACATCGTCTTCATCCTTGACAACCGAGGAAGTGAGAACCGTGGTCGCAATTTCGAGCAGGCCACCTTCCGCCAGCTCGGGCAGATAGAGATGCAAGACCAGATGGAGGGCGTGAAGTTCCTGAAGAGTCTGCCTTATGTCGATAGCAACCGCCTTGGCGTCCACGGCTGGAGCTTCGGCGGTTTTATGACCATCTCATTGATGACCAGCTATCCCGATGTCTTTAAGGTTGGCGTTGCTGGCGGTCCTGTCATAGACTGGCAATGGTACGAGGTAATGTACGGCGAGCGATACATGGACACTCCGCAGACGAATCCCGAGGGCTATGCAAAGACCAGCCTCGTCAACAAGGCGAAAGACCTGAAGGGCAAGCTACAGATTATCATCGGCTACAACGACCCCACCGTGGTTCCCCAGCATGCCCTCTCCTTCATCAAGGCTTGCAACGATGCCGGCACGCAGCCCGACTTCTACGTCTATCCAGGAGAAGGCCACAACATGATGGGACATGCAAGCGTGCATCTGCATGAGCGCATCACCCAGTATTTTGAGGACTACCTCAAATAGACTATTGAAAGAATACTTGAATAGAACTAACTAAACCAAAACAAAAATCATGAAAGCTACTAACTTACTACTCGGACTTATGCTCACCTTGGGTAGCATAGCCGCCGACGCACAACAGCTGGCCTTCCCAGAAGCACAGGGATGGGGACGCTTTGCCACAGGCGGACGCACAGGCAAAGTCTATCATGTGACGAACCTGAATGATAGCGGCACCGGCTCTCTGCGCGATGCTGTCAGCCAGCCCAACCGTATTGTCGTATTCGATGTCAGCGGAGTCATCCGCATCAACTCGCGCATATCGTTTGCAAAAAACCTCTACGTGGCCGGACAGACGGCTCCCGGCGAGGGTATCACCGTCTATGGTGACGGTGTGAGCTTCTCTGCCGCAGACAACCTTATCTGCCGCTACATGCGCTTCCGTATGGGAGCCGTAGGAACCAAGGACAAGGACTGCGCCGGAGTGGCCAACGGACAGAACATGATTTTCGACCATTGTTCTTTTGCATGGGGACAGGATGAGAACTTCTCCATCAACTGGGATAACAAGGGTACGGCTCCGCAAAACATTACGTTGATGAACTCCATCGTCGGCCAAGGGCTGATGACACACTCCGCCGGCGGACTGATGCAGGCCGACAACATCACCCTCTACCGCATCCTGCTCGTCGACAACTCCACCCGTAACTTCAAGGTGAAAGGCATCAACCAGTATGTGAACAACCTGGTCTATAACTGGAAGAACGCGGCCTACAACATGGGAGGCGACTCCGAAGGCACCAGTTACGTAAACATTGAGGGCAATCTCTTTATTAATGGTCCCGCCGTAGGTGGAGATGCCCTGACCGGCGGCAACAATAAGTTCCACTTCTATGGTGCCGACAACTGGCAGGATGCCAACCGCGACGGCATCTATAATCCCACCGAGTTCACCGGCAACGGTGGCGGCGACCGTCAGGACATGCCTTACGCCTACCCAGAACTGCCCCAGTGGAACGCACGAGACCTCATCACAAAGCTCCTGCCCGACGTAGGGGCCTCCCTACCCTATCGCGACCTCGCCGACTGCTACATGATTGATGAGGTACTAAGCTTCGGCACCAAGGGTAAGCTTATCACCAATGAGAACGAGCTGCCCATCGGCGTACCAACCACATGGCCCTGGTTCAAAGGGACGAAACAGAAGGACACCGACGGCGACGGCATGCCCGACGAGTGGGAGATTGACAACGCCACCGACCCGCAAAAAGACGACGCAATGGTGCTGCGCGACAACGGTTACACCAACATCGAGAACTACATCAACTCCATAACCGTCGAGGACCGCCAGTTCTTCCTCCGCGCCCCCATGCTGCTCTCCCTCTCCAATGCCACCACCAACAGCCTGACTTTGCAATGGGCCGACTACTCCGACAACGAGGATGGATTCATAGTCGAATTACAAATGCCGAATTCCGAATTCATTGAGGTTGGCCGCACGGCAAATTCGGAATTCGTAATTCAGAATACGGAATCACCCTTGGAGCCGGGAAAGCCTTACGTTGTGCGGGTCTGCGCCTATAAGGGCGATGACAAGAGCGACTACACCCCTGGGCTCACCGTTAAGACCCGTCCAGAGCAGGTGGACATCATCGACTGTGACTCCTTCACCGGCGAGGGCAACGGCGAGTGGCTTATCGCTCCCACCGAGGACGAGACCATCACCTTAACTGAGGCTACAGATAAGACTGCTGTGGTGGTGCGCTCGGATGCAAACGTCACCATTGGCGGCTCTGGCTACATCAGCGGACCGGCTTCCATGAACAAGGCCGGCAATGGCACCCTCACCATCGCTACACCACAACAATACGAGGGGCCTACTGTGCTCCACCAAGGCAGCTATGAGTTCTCCTTATTGAAGAACGGCGGCGTAGCAAGCGGACTGGGCAAGAGCCAGGAGTTCGCGCAGAACTGGATATTCGACGGCGGCGCCTACAGGTACACCGGCGCTTCCACCGCTACCAATCGCTCCGCAAAGCTCTATAGTGACAGTAAACTCGAAATTGCAAACAAGAGTGCCACCATCACCATGAATGGCAGCTTCGAGGGACAAGGTAGCCTCTTCATCGGCGGCGAAGGTACGCTCGCCGTCAACTCCACCGGCTTCTTTAACTACGACGGCGACCTCCGTATAGAGGGCGGAACCGTTAAGCTCAACAGCAAGGACATCAGCGACGCCGGCATCGGAACCGTTTCTCGCCTCGTCATGGCCGGAGGCTCTTTCACCAACGTCGGCAAGAACGAGGCCTCCGTCACCTTCAACTTCCCCATCATAGCAGAAGCAGGAACCACCTCGACACTCAATTTCGACCGATGGAACACCAACAAATGTTCCGTCAGCGGCACAGGAACCCTACAATGGGGGGTCTGCTATCTGCGCGAATACATCGAGGGAAACTGGGATAATTTCACCGGACAGCTCATCGTCACCAGCACCGGCAACTACGGTAGCAACCGCCAGTTTGCCATACGCAACAACGGCGGAATCAAGAATGCCACCATCTATCTGAAGTCGGGAACGGCCATCAATGGCGCAAAAAACGAATCAACCTACTATCTCGGCGGTCTTTCCGGCGACAGCGGCTCCAAGCTCTCTGGATTCAACGTCAAGGCTAAGGGAAGCGGCACCTGGATTGTCGGCGGAGCAAACACCGACGAGACCTTCCGAGGCGTCATCGACAATAACGACCAGGCTGGTTCACATCCTGGAACCACCATTATCGTCAAAGAGGGCACCGGCGACTGGCGACTCACCGGCAACAACGTCTACAGCGGCACCACAACCGTTAATGCCGGAACACTCATCGTCAACGGCGTCCACTCCGGCACAGGAACCGTCACCGTGCGCACAGGAGCCACCCTCGCCGGCACAGGACAATTGGCCGCCGCCACCACTATCAATACAGGAGCCAACCTGCTCGCTGGCGACACACTCATCAACAGTCGTGGACTGACCTTCAACAACACCCTCAAGCTCAACGGAACGGCAACGCTCATCGTGCCCGCCGACCGTAAGAAGAGCAACACCATCACCCTCAAGAAAACCACCACCATCTCCACCACCGCCACCCTGCAGATTCAGATCGACGAGTCACCCTACGACAAGACCGAATACCAAATATTCAACCTCGTAGGCGGCACCATCACCGGCACCTTCAAGCAAATACTGCCCGAAACACCCGGCGAGGGCCAGACATGGGATGCCTCTGAACTCTACACTTCCGGCGTACTTCGCGTCGTAGGCGGCGAGAAAGATCCCGACGACCAAGGACAGGTTGACCCTCAGCCGGTCGGCGAGACCAAGACCGCCCTCTTAGCATGGGGCAACATGAGCGCCAAGAGCTATGACAACAGCGGCATCAACAACATGCTCGTCGGAGCAGAAAACGACGAGGCCTACGGTTTCTCACTCATCTGCATCGGCAACCTCACCAAGGCATACAGCTCTGCCGGCCTGCCAAAGTTGAAGATTCCCTACAACGGCGACATACTCGAGCGCACAGCTATCAAGTGCAGCAACGGCGCACAAAACGCCATCCTCATGCCCAAGGGCGCCAAGGCTACCAAGCTTACCATCTACAGCATCCGCTCCGATGCCACCACCACCACACGAACCAGCTACTGGAAAGAGGTCGCCGGTAAGGAATACACCGAAACAACAGCCACCATCATCGACCTCGACGCGCCGCGTGACAACCCCAATGCCATCACCTTCACCCTCGACAACGTTGAGGACCAGGTCACCTTCACCAACACCGGCGAACAGCAGTGCGTCATCCTCTACTTAGAATACCATTACGGCGGCGACAGCCTGAAGGGCGATGTCAACGGAGACGGTACTGTTGACGTAGCTGACATTAGTACCATCATCGACTTCATGGCAGGTGTGGGAGAGGATTCACAATCTGTTGGAGGGGATTTGCAATCCCCGGTGTCAGCCCGCAAGGCCGACGTCAATGCCGACGGCATCATCGATGTCGCCGACATTGCTGCTGTCATCACCATCATGGCAGGGGGAGTGAAAGGGGGAGTGAGAGTGGAGTGAACTCCCTTCGCTCGTGGGAGTGAAAGAGACATCACATTTGGTAACGTCCCCTTCACTCCCCTTTCACTCCCCTTTCACTCCCCTTTCACTCCCCTTCACTCCCCTTTCACTCCCCTTCACTCCCCTTCACTCCCCTTTCACTCCCCTTTCACTCCCCTTACACTCCCCCTACCCTAACTCTTTTTCCGCAAACATCAAAGAAAAGTAAGAAAAAATTTGGTCAATAAAAAAAATAGTACTACCTTTGCAGCCGCAAACTGCAAAGGAGAGTTGGCAGAGTGATCGATCGCGCTGGACTCGAAATCCGGTATACCCTTCTGGGTATCGGGGGTTTGAATCCCTCACTCTCCGCAAAAGGAGTTCAATGAGTAACATCGTTGGACTCTTTTTTTGCGTTCAAGTGAGGGCTTCAAGCCCCCAATACCCATATTGATATGTGGCGTAATTAATTGATAATCAAATAATAGCGCCAAATATATCAATAGAGGATAAATCCGTAACCATCCCATTTTCGACGTTCCCCTTTAAAACCAGTGCGACACCATCCTG
>ERZ809472.7-NODE-7-length-51181-cov-10.494719_pt1 | contig 51181 bp, 68 predicted proteins | sample MGYA00521274_ERZ809472 | MGnify/ENA primary metagenome ERZ809472 (study PRJEB31581, sample SAMEA3312791) | metagenome | study: EMG produced TPA metagenomics assembly of the PRJEB8939 data set (Metagenomic analyses of Rumen microbiomes reveals... | reverse complement strand
GCTAGTCTCCAAAAAAAATCCGGCGAAATGGCCATTTTTCGGTCATTTTTGCCCAATTTTGACCAATTTTTAGGAAAAATCACTAAAAATGAGGCTTTTTAGTGCTCATATAAGGGTATTTATGGCTTATAACCCCCTTAAACTCATCTGTCCGTGCCGTACAAAACAATGTCCTCCTTTTGTATATGCCTATTTAAGCCACAAATGCCCTTATATGAACACTAAAACAACCGAAAAACTACACAATAACTACTATAAATCACAGTAAAACTACTTACAAACGCTTATATATTTGGGGAGAAGTGAAGTATGAGTACAAAAAACACAACAGAATCTCATATGCAAGTTAGAAATCCTCGTCCGGCGTATACCATGGAGGAGAGAGAAGACCGTTTGATAAACGCCGCATACGATTTAGCGGAGAAACGTATATTAGAGGGCACCGCATCACCTTCTGAAGTAGTACATTTCTTACGTTTAGGCACAAGACGAGGAAGATCAGAGCAAAGTCTAATCGAATCTAAGCAACATTTGGTAGATGCACAGGTTGAAAGCATTAAATCTCAGAAGAATACCGAAGAGCTGTATGCAAATGCAGTAAAAGCTTTCGGTGCGTACAGAGGTAATACACCAGATGAAGAAGACTTATTCGAAAATGTTAACGTACAGCAGCTTTGAAGATCGGTTCAAGTATTTACAAATGCCATCTTCGATAGGTGTGTCTACTTTTGGATACAATCGTTATCTGAATCAACAGCTATATCAGTCTCCTGAATGGAGGAAGGTCCGGAATGAAGTCATAGTTCGTGATAAATCTTGTGACTTAGCATGCCCTGATAGAGAGATACACAGATATGTGCTTATACATCACATAAATCCGATAACTGTTGAAGACATCTTGAACCGAGATCCTTCTATTTTCGATTTAGAGAATCTTGTATGCGTATCCAAGAAGACACATAATGCTATTCATTATTCGGATGAGTCTGCTCTTCAGTTTAAACCTGTGACTCGTATGCCAGAGGATACAAAGCTTTGGTGATGAATGGAGGCTATTTTATGAGTAAAGACGATTACTTTGATCTACTTGAAGAACAGCATCAGTTTGATGTGATTCTTCATACATCTCAGATTGATGCTGAGATTCCAGACAATGATCATATAGAGCATACATGCAATGGTGATTGTTGTACTTTTTGATTGATATGAATACGCTTCAAATGATTAATCATGATCTTGCCTATATTAGTCATTCCGGTGTCCCTGGTATGTCCTGGAGAACTCATAAGTTTGGAAAGTGGCAATCTCAAGCTGTCTATGCTCAAGGTATGCCTAATCCAGATGCTAAGGAGAAGACCGGAATTGGATCAAAAATTAAGTCTGCAGCTGGCAAAGCGGCTACTGCTATTTCTGATATACCGCTTAAAACTAGAGCTAAGAACGACGCTGCTTACAACGTTCGAGCAGAAGATCCAACAAGGTATAACACGAAGGCTTACAGAAGGCTTGTAGGTGGCGCCGCCGCAGCTGGTGCTGTAGGAGCTGCTCTTGGTGCTGGAATGGCCGGTGTTAAGGCTCAAGGTGCTGCCGATTCTTTGCTTCCAGGCATAACGCAGTGGAAATTAAAGACACCTCAGAACATAATTTATGAAATGCCTGGCGGGACAAAACATAAATTATACGGCAATACATTTGAACAAGCTAAAGTTGGCGCTAAGCTGGTTTCCGACAACATAGGACTTAAGAATCCTAAAAACCGTCGGCTCATAGAGTCTAAGATTGAAAACGACTTCCTTCGTCGGTCTATAGGTGAGCGAAACTCTGCGATAGGTAAAGCTACTACTGCTGGTGCTGTTGCTGGTGCCGCCTTAGGTGCTTATGCTGGGTCTGGAGCCTACAAATTAAGCACATTCGAAGGTTATCTTAAACGCGGTCAGGGTACCCTTAGAGGAACCAGGTTATCTCCAAGGCAGCAGCAGGTTTACAGAGACACTTTTGATAAGTACCGAAAGAAGTATTCCGAATCCACAAAGATTGGTTACGGTAGAGTTTATGGTAAGGTCTACTCGCCGCTTCAGTTTAGGTCTAGGTAATACTGATAGGATGTAGAAAATGGATAGTATACTTAACGACATAAAGAAGCTTGTCGGTTTAACAGAAGAATACAAAGTCTTTGACAAAGACATAATAACTTACATAAACACTGTGTTTTTAGCACTTGCTCAAATGGGCGTAGGACCAGAAACGCCTTTTTCGATAGAAGGCGAGTCCGATACATGGGATGACTTTGCTGAACTGTCAAGTATGGAGTCTGTTAAGACATACATAGCTAAACGAGTGACGTTAATGTTTGATCCTCCGACAAGTTCAGCGCTTGAGCAAGCGATCAAAGATCAGATCGCAGAACTTGAGTTTAGGCTCATGATTGCTGAAGACACGACAACTTGAAATTATTGGAGAATTCAAAATGGACAAGTTAAAACTGTCATCGCCATGGGTGACATACTATAGAGAACTTAAAGCGTTGTTTGGTTATGATCCCGATATCACGATGACGCTTGACGAAGATAATCTTGCTGTAAAGATTTTCATTAATAACGAGAAGAAGGCAGAAGCGCTTCAGATCCTTCTTCCAAGCATCATTAAGTTTGGCAATGTAACGCTTACGGTTGATGTGATTCCTGCGAATACGAAAGTTATGTCTAAGGTAGAGCTCTTTCGTACAGCGTTTGAAGGAAATCCTGCATTCCGTTATTGCGCTACGCTTGAAGATGTCTTTGTTAATCCGATTACTTATTTTGTCTTTAAGAATAAGGTTGTTCAGTATTACAACGACGACTTAGGCGATGTTAACGGGAATAAGTCAACTTTGTACCAGGAGATTGCTAAGAATATCTTTGGCGACATTCCTGGAATCTTCTATTGCACAGAAGAGATTGAAGAAAAGGAGAACGAAGATGCTGAGTCCTAAAGAGGCTTACGCTATATTCAAGAAAGCGCATCCAAATCTTAATGTTTTGGAATGCTCTTTCTACGATAACAGTGCATATCTTTTCACAGCTCCCGATGGTGATAACGACTATACAGATCCTTTCTATTTGGTAGATGCCAATTCTGGTAAGCTCTCTCCTTTCGTCCCGATAACCAACATGGCTAAGTATGCAGATGCCGTTAGAAATCATCCGATAGAGTTGAGTGAAATGAGATGAATGCACTTGTAGCAATAGAACACGATCTTAATTTCCTTCAGCATGATGGTCGTCCAGGTATGTCTTGGCATAAGCATAAATTCGGCAAATGGCAATCTCAAGCGGTTTATGCTCAAGGTATGACTAATCCGGATGCTAAGGAGAAGAGGCGTGAAAAGAAAGAACTTCGAAATGAAGTAAAGAATATTTCCAGAGGATACAAAAGCATTGTTTCGTCAAGTAACGCTGCTTTGAAATCTATCCGGAAAGAATACACAGCCGCTAATAAGGCTAGACAGTTAGCTGCTAAAAACTATAGAGCTACTAAAAGAGAGAACAGCGACTTAAAGAAAGAGTATAAGTCTGATAAGAAAGAGTACAAAGCCAATAAGAAAGAATCCGAGAGAGGTTTTTACAGTAACAGAGCTCTTCAGGATACAAGCAGGAGAATGGTTAGTACAAAAAACGATTTGCGGTCTAACAAGGCTAAGCTTAAGAGCGATAAGTATCTTAAGGATGTAACGAAAGAGCAAACGAAAGCTGCTAAAGCCAGGTATAAGACTTCTAAGAAAGCTTATGCTGAAATTAATTCTGCTGCTCGTAATGCTACGATAGATGTCATTATGGATAGTAACAAATCTAAAGGCTGGAATACAGTCGACAGAGCTCGTAACTCTATGAACTATTACATGAGACATCCTGATAAGCTTAATAAGACTTTTTCAGATGTTCTTAATAAGACTGGGATCGGAAACCGTATAGTGTCTCCTGCGTACCAGAAGACTTATGCCGATATGTATAACTCTCTTATACAAAGGTTATGATAATTCAAAATGAACAAGAATACTTAGAAAGAAACGCTCTTAGTCATTCCGGTGTTCCTGGTATGTCCTGGAGAACTCATAAGTTTGGTAAATGGCAGAAACAAGCTGTATATGCTCAAGGGATGCCAGATCCAAATGGTGATAGAACTATAGATACAAAGACTGGCTTACCTCTTAAATCTAAGCCTTGTAACTATAAAGTTGATCTTGCTAATTCCAATCCGTATCGTCTTGATCCGAACGATCCTAAGAATAATTGCGTTTCATGTTCTATGGCTTATGAACTTAGGCGAAGAGGATATGATTCTAAAGCTATACAACTTCCTGAGACCAAGCCTACTGGAGCTAAGAAAGAATATTCCGGATATGACGATGATGAAGAAGGGATGGATCTTCCAGACGTCCTTAGTAAGATGTTTCCTGGATGCAAAACTAACTGGCTTACTAAGATTGAGACTGATGAAGATGAAGAAGTTGCCATTGATAAAGCATTAGCAGGAACGAATGAAGAGCTTTATAAGAATACTGTTAAAGAGCTTCTTAAGCAAGGTAACGGAGCAAGAGGAAATTTTGGAGTGCTATATCCTACTAGGTCTAGAGTCGTTATTGGGCACAGCATGATGTATGAGGTTCGTCACGGAAAAGTTGAAATTCTTGACCCTCAGCTTAACGAGCGTCGAAACCCAAAAGATCTTCTTCGATATTGCGCTGATGCTTGCTACACCAGGCTTGACAATTTGGATTTCGATCCTGAAGCCGCTAAGAAGGTGACACAATGATCGCTCAAGCGGTTTATTCTCCAAATAGGAGCAAGAAATGAATGTTAAACAGGCATATGAACGAGTCTGTGCTTTTCTAAAAGATCATCCTGTGGTTGCGAGTTGCAGAGACTACGAAGGCTATTTTGGCTTTTTAGTTGCGTCTCCAAATTACAGAAAAGGAACGCCAATGTTTTTAGGACGCTTAGAAAACATGGTACTCGTTGACAAGAGAAACGGAAAAACTTTTAGGATGGAAGATAGTAATGTAAATCTTCGTGGAAAATTATGGCGTCCGATCGATCCTAAGATTTTTAATATTGGATAAAGATATGAATAGAAACGACACACTATACGCAATAGACCACGACTTAAGCTATGTTAGTCATACTGGCGTCCCAGGTATGGAATGGCATAAACACAAATTTGGCGTATGGCAAAAGCAGGCTGTATATGCTCATGGTATGGATGATCCGAATGCTAAAGAGAAGAAGAAAGAAGATAAGACAGTTACTAAGCAGGCTAAGAATGACGCCAGAATGTTTGTACTTGAAAGCAATTCGGGCATAACGAATACTAAAGCATACAGAAGCATTGCTGGTAAGTCACGCAAGAGTGTTGCTAAACAGTACAATGATTATTTAAAGCGAGGTCGTGGAACTTTAAGCAATACTAATCTTTCAGATCATCAGAAAAAGGTTTATGCGAATGCGTTTAACAAGTACATGAACAAGTATGGCGAAATGACAAAGCTTAACTATGGTAACCGATGGAACTTTGCAAGAGATGGTATGTACTCTTTAAAAAATGGATAAAAAAAATGAATGGTAATTCAAAATGAACACATTTACAGCTATAGAAATGTTTGATAAAAACTTCCTTCAGCATGACGGTGTTCCTGGTATGTCTTGGCATAAGCATAAGTTTGGCAAATGGCAGAACCATGCTGTTTATGCACAAGGTATGTATAACCCAGGTAAACCATATGGTGTTGCTGACGGAGTAGTGAATAAAGTATCTGACTTTTTTAGTAGGTTTGGTCGTGGAGGCGGAGGTTCCTCGATAGGTTCTAGAACTTCAGGTAATAGAACTCTTGATGATTTAACGCGTTCTGTTTCTAACAAATCCATTGACGAACTTAGAAACCAGAAAGCCAGGCTTGATGCTGAAACTGCCTATATTCAGGCTATTATTAACCGTAATAACATGAATCGTAATTATCAGGCAATGCTTGACGCGCCAAAGAGAGAACGCGAGAAGAAGATTAAGTCTATCGCTGATTTTATTATTAAATCGACTCCGGTTAAGGCTGGCTGGATGATGGCCGGAAATGCCGCTAAGTATAGCGTGTTTAAAAGCCTTAGAGAGCGTTATGGTCAAGAATGCGCTTCTGCTGTTACTGGCTTTAACCCGAATAAAGGTAAAGATAAAGACAAGCAGAATAATGGTGATGGCGGCGGTCAGAGGAATAATCAAAACCAGTATAATTACACCTTCCAAGAGGCTCCTCGAAGTGGCGATACAAGTGCAAACCGTACTCCATCCAGTTTCGATACGATGGACGCAGATAATTATTCGTATGCATTAACTCCTACGACTAGAAGTTCTAATAGTAATTCGTCTGGTCTTGACATACAAGATTACGAACCTTATGACTATAGTTCTGCTATATCGTTTGTTAATCCTAATGGCGGAGGAAGACGAAGAAGGCGACGATAAAAGGAGGCGGCAACAATTAACTAATGGCTATATCTAATACTGCTGTTCCTACTTATTATGGTAGATTTAGAGATGCTGTTTTAAACGGTGAAATACCTGTATGTGAAACAATCTCTATGGAAATGAATAGGATAGATGACCTTATAGCTCATCCAGGAGTATACTATGATGATAGAATTGTTGAAGGTTGGATTTCTTTTTGCGAGAATGAACTTACCTTGACTGATGGATCAGACTTGTATCTCCTTGATACATTTAAGCTATGGGGCGAACAGATTTTTGGGTGGTACTACTTCACTGAACGTCAAGTTCCTGTTCCTACTCCTCATAATGGGATCAGATATGTTACAAAGATGGTTAAGAAGCGTCTTATTAACAAACAGTATTTGATTGTTGCTAGGGGTGCCGCCAAATCTATGTATGGCTCATGCGTCCAAAATTATGGATTAAACATTGATACTGAAACGACGCATCAGATTTCTACTGCACCTACTATGAAACAGTCGGAAGAGATCCTTTCTCCGATAAGAACTGCCATTACAAGGTCTAGAGGTCCTCTCTTTAAATTCTTAACAGAAGGTTCTATACAGAATACTACTGGGTCTAAAGCAAATCGCTGTAAGTTATCCTCTACGAAAAAAGGAATTGAAAATTTTCTTACTGGATCATTACTTGAGGTTCTTCCTATGAACATCAGTAAACTTCAGGGCTATAGACCAAAGTATTCTACTGTTGATGAATGGCTTTCCGGAGATGTTCAGTCAGATGTTATTGGCGCTATAGAGCAGGGAGCTACTAAGCTTGACGACTGGCTTATAGTGTCGATGTCTTCTGAAGGTACTGTTCGAAATGGTGCTGGCGATAGTACTAAGATGGAACTTATGAAGATTCTAAAAGGTGAATACTATAATCCGCATGTTTCGATATGGTATTACCGATTAGATGATGTTCATGAAGTTGCTAATCCATCTATGTGGGTTAAAGCAAATCCAAATCTTGGCAAAACAGTTCAGTACGATGCGTATGCCCAAGACGTAGAAAGAGCTGAGCAATCTCCATCTGCTAGAAATGACATATTGGCTAAAAGGTTTGGTATACCACTTGAAGGGTATACCTATTTTTTTACATATGAGGAAACTATTCCTACAAGTAGAAATCTAAACTTTTGGCAAATGCCATGCGCGATGGGAGCAGACTTATCTCAAGGTGATGACTTCTGCGCTTTTACTTTCTTATTCCCACTTAGTAATGACCAATTTGGTATTAAGACTCGTTCTTACATAACTCAGTATACTCTCGATAATCTTCATGATGCTCTTAGGTTTAAGTATGAAGAGTTCATGAATGAAGGAACACTTATAGTTCTTGACGGTATAACGCTTGACATCATGTTAGTTTATGATGACCTTGAAAAATTCATAGAGGAAAATGGTTACGATGTTAGAGCTTTTGGTTTCGACCCATACAATGCTCAAAACTTCGTGACAAGATGGGAAACAGAGTATGGTCCATATGGTCTTAGAAAAGTTATACAAGGTGCAAGAACAGAGTCAGTTCCACTTGGCGAGATAAAGAAGCTTTCTAATGAAAGATCGCTCCTTTTCGATGAGAGTTTAATGAGCTTTACGATGGGTCATTGCATGGTTAACGAGGATAGTAATGGGAATCGAAAATTAATTAAGCGGCGTAGAGAAGAGAAGATTGACAATGTTGCAGCTCTTATGGATGCTTACATAGCTTATAAGGATTTTAAAGATATGTTTGAATAATTCAAAATGGACTAGGAAAGATGAAAAAAAAAAATGAACACACTATACGCAATAGATCACGACTTAAACTTCCTCCAGCATGACGGTGTTCCAGGTATGTCTTGGCATAAGCATAAGTTTGGCAAGTGGCAATCTCAAGCTGTCTATGCTCAAGGTATGCCTAATCCAGACGCTAAGGAGAAGAAGGGTTTAAAAGGAGCTGTTGAGAAAGCTAAGAATGCTGTTTCGGATGCTGTTACAAGACATCAGGCTAAAAATGATGCTGCTATTACCGCTATGGACACATATGGCGGTAAAACAAAAGGCGCTAGAAGACTTGCCGGAGGTGTGATCGGGTCTAGTGTTGCTGGGGCTGCTGTAGGTGCTGCTGCTGGCAAAGTTATCGGCGACGCTATGGGGAAGACGTCTGGCGTAGATGCTAAAGCTGACTATCATGCTAATGAATGGCAGCGATATAACAGCAATCGTCGTAACGCTAACACCTACGCTATGAATTTTCATGCGCATCCTGAAACGCAGTTACGTGGCCCATCTGGAATGGAGCAGTATCACTGGAATCAGTATAAGAAATTTAGTAATGCTTCTAATAATGCTAAACTTGCTACTAGTTTTACTACTACTATTGGCGGTTCTTTGCTTGGCGCTAATCTTTATAAAGCGTCAACTTTAAACGGCTATATTAAGCGTAGTGCCGGTAGTCTTAGGAATACAAAAATGTCTCCTCGTAGGCAGGAAGTATACAGGCAGACTTATGATAAGTATCTGAAGCAATATTCGCAGGCGACTAAGGTTAATTGGGGTAAAGTTTATGCCGAGTAATGTTTTATATGCAATAGATCACGATCTCGACTATTTAATGCATGACGGTCGTCCAGGCATGTCTTGGCATAAGCATAAATTCGGAAAATGGCAATCTCAAGCTGTATATGCGCAAGGCATGCCTAATCCGGATGCCAAGGAGCGAACCGGCTTAAAAGGTAAAATCGCTAATGCTAAGGATAAGATCGTTGGTGCTAAAGCTCGCTTTGATGCTAAACAGGATGCCGCTGTTACTGCTATTAGAACCGGAGGAACAGACACGAAAGGCGCAAGGCGACTTAAAATACAGAGTACAGCTTTGAATTATGCAGTTGGCATTCCTGCTTATATGGCTGGTCGTGCTATAGGAAACAAAGTTTCTGGAATTAACGCGCTAGCTCGCAGGCGTGGAGAGGCAAGAGCCGCTAGAGATATCATCGCCGAAAGAGGGATACCTGCTAAAGATGCAGCTAGACTCACTGCTAGCACTATAAATACTAGTGAAAGATTAATTCGAGGTCTTAGTGGTTTTGGAGCTGGAGCTGCTGCAGAGTTTGCTGCTATGGCGATTGCTGATAAAGCTTATGCTAAAGCTGTTTTTGGAGGCTATCAAAAGCGTGCCGCAGGGACTCTTAAAGGAGTAAAGGTTTCTGATACATATGCAAAAGAGTACAGAAAAACTTACGACGATATGGTTAAGAAGTATTCTGAAAAAGTTCCTAGACTTTATGATACAGAGTCATATCAAGTGCGAGGAAGAACCGGTGATAGATCACCTAACAAATGGAGAGAGTAATGAACAGAAATGACACATTATACGCAATAGACCACGACTTAAGCTATGTTAGTCATACTGGTGTTCCAGGTATGGAATGGCATAAACACAAATTTGGCGTATGGCAAAAGCAGGCTGTATATGCTCATGGTATGGATGATCCGAATGCTAAATAGAAGAAGAAAAAAGAGCCTAAGGAAGTTGATAAGTCTAAAGGCGGCGGGATCATGGGCATGATAACAAGAACTCAGGCTAAGAATGATGCGGCTCGTTCAGTTATCGATCAAGATCCGTCTAAAGGTAATACTGAAGCTTATAAGAGACTTGTTAAGGATCGATTCCATAAGTCTCTTGGGGCTTGGGCGTTTGCTCCAGGTGTTAATTTATTGGCGGGTATTGGCACTAGAGTTGCATACGACCAGGTGACTTACAATGGCTATTTAAAGAGGGCCAAAGGAACACTTAAAGACACCAAAATGACTCCTAAACGACAGGAGATATACAGAGCCACATTCGATAAGTATAAGCAGATCTATAGTGCTGAAACCAAAAAGGATTGGGGAAAGAAGTACGGCATGAAGACAGCCGCTCAGACAAAACAATCTTAAATGACTAAGAAGGAATAACATATGGCTTTTACAGATAGATTAAAACATGCATGGGATGCTTTCCAGCAAAGAGAACCACCGAATTTCGATTACGGGCCTGCTTCATATGGAACAAAGCCGCCTCATAACATTCCGATCATAACAAGCACTAAGCGGTCTATGCTTGCTGCTATATTTAACAGGATTGCAGTAGACGTTTCTATGGTTCGAATAGAGCATGTAAAGAAGAATGACGAAGGTCATTATTGCGATACAATAAAGGACGGTCTTAACAACATATTAACGTTAGACGCTAATATCGATCAGACCGGACGTGCTTTTATTCAGGATGTAGTAATGTCTATGTTTGATGAAGGCGCTATTGCTGTTGTTCCCAGATATACAACGCTCGACCCTAATCTTACCCAAGGATACGACATTCTTAGCGTGAGAACAGCTAAGATTGTGACCTGGTATCCTAAACACGTTAAGGTTGAAGTTTTCGACGAGAACACTCAAATGCGAAGAGAGCTTAGGTATGGAAAAGATCATGTTGCTATATTAGAGAATCCGTTCTATGCAATCATGAACGAACCTAACTCTACACTTCAAAGACTTATAAGAACTCTTGACAATATTGACGTTTTCGATAGGCGTCAAGCGGCAGGAAAGCTTGATTTGCTTTTACAGTTTCCTTATGCAATAAGAACTGATCTTAAACGAAAAGAAGCTGATAAGAGGATCGATTTACTTGAAGATCAGCTTAGGAATCGAGAGTTTGGTATCGGCTACATCGATGGGTCTGAGAAAGTTATTCAGCTTGGTCGTTCTCTTGAAAACAATTTGTGGAATCAAGCTCAGGATCTTACTGACCAGCTTTTCAATCAGATTGGAATGCCAAAGAGCATTTTTGAAGGAACTGCTTCTGATGAAGAAAAGGTCACGTACTACAACAATACAATATCTCCAGTTCTTGCTACTATCTCTCAGGAATTTTCAAGGAAATTCTTATCTAAGACCGCTAGAACACAGGGTCATTCGATCGATTACTTCCAGAATGTATTCAAACTTATTCCAGTTACTAAGGTTTCTGAAATCGTAGATAAATTTACACGAAATGAGATCCTTACACCTAACGAAGTAAGAATGGAACTTGGATACAGACCTTCTGATGATCCTAAATCTAATGAACTTAGAAACAGAAATCTTAATGAGAGTGGCGGAGACGATCCTACTATGCTTCCAGGAATGGATGAGCTTGACTTAGATGAAGCAGATAAATCACCAGGAGAGACTACATAAAAAAATGAAAGGATAATTCAAAATGGCTAATCTACAGCACTATGACTTTGCTGGTTATGCTACAAAGAATGACCTTCTCTGTAGCGACGGGCGAACGATTAGAAAAAATGCCTTTAAGGATTGTGATGGTGCTGTTGTCCCGCTTGTATGGAATCATGGCGGACGTACCGATCCGACTGAGATTCTTGGACACGCCCTTCTTGAGAATAGGGACGACGGCGTTTACATGTACGGTACATTTAATGATACTGAAAAAGCTAAGGTTGCTAAGGCTTGTGTCAATCACGGCGATATCACGGGCTTGTCTATATATGCCAATTCACTCAAGCAGAAGGCCGGAGATGTGCTTCATGGAGTTATTCGTGAGGTATCTTTGGTTTTGGCAGGGGCAAATCCTGGCGCTACGATCGATTTCGTCATGCAGCATGACTCCGAATCTCTTGATAGTTTTTATTACTATCTTAATGGCGACGATTGCGAGTTTAAGCATTCTGACATTGACGACGAAGAGGATCTTGACGAAGAGCCAGAAAAAGATCCCGAAGAGGAGGAAAAGGATATGAGTTTTGATGACGAAATGGATTATTTTGAGCATGCTGATGATGAAAGCATAGAAGAGGTTCTTAACTCTCTTAATGACAAACAGAAAGCAGCAGTAGTTGTTTTGATCGAATCTATGCTTAAAGACGAAGGCGGCGAAGTAAAGCATGCAGACTCCGAAGATGCTGGCGACGGCGACGATGATGCTACTGTTGAGGACATTCTTAATTCCCTTAACGACAAGCAGAAAGCAGCTGTTGCTATGATGATCGAAGGTCTTGCTGAAGATGACGATGATGAGAAAGATGAGGATAACGATATGAAGCATAACGCGTTTGAAGAAAACACTGCTACTTATGGTAACATTGACGGGCTTATGAGTGCTGCGATCAAAGATATTAAGCAGTACGGTAGCCTTAAGGAGTCTGTACTCAAGCACGCTGATGAGTTCGGCTACGGAGAAGACGCTCTGTATGGCGATAGCCTGGCGCATGCTTATCCGAGAAATGAAGCTAATCAGGAGATCACTTACGGTACTGCCGATATCGAGTATCTGTTCCCGGATGCGCAGATGATCGAAAACACCCCTAAGTTCATTCGCCGGAAGGATGACTGGGTTGAGAAGTTCCTGAACGCTACTCATAAGACTCCGTTTGCTAACGTCAAGTCGATCTTTGCTGACATCACTGCTGACGAAGCAAGGGCTAAGGGTTACGTAAAGGGTAATCGTAAGATCGAGGAAGTCTTCACGCTGCTTAAGCGTAAAACTACTCCGCAAACGATCTATAAGAAACAGAAACTGGATCGTGATGACATTCTTGACATCACCAGCTTCGACGTTGTTGCCTGGATGAAGGGCGAACTTCGGATCATGCTTAATGAGGAACTTGCTCGTGCTTGCCTTATTGGTGACGGCAGGTCCAACGCTTCTGCTGATAAGATTTCTGAGCTGAATGTTCGTCCGATCTACACCGACGATTCTCTGTTCGTTATCAAGGTTCCGGTAGTTGTTCCGTCCGATCATACTGACGATGATGATGCTAAGGCTCTCATTAAGGCGTCGATCCGTGCTCGTAAGGATTACAAGGGTACCGGCAATCCTACCATGTTCACTACAGCTGATATGCTTACTTCCATGCTGCTGCTTGAGGATGGTATTGGTCGTCCTCTGTATCCGACTCAGTCTGAGCTGGCTTCCCGTGTTCGTGTGAAAGAGATTGTGGAAGTTGCTGTTATGGAAAATCAGACGAGGACTGAAGGCAATAAGACTCTTAACCTTGCTGCTATCATCGTTAATCCTGTTGACTATAACATTGGTGCTGTTAATGCCGGTAAGACTTCCTTCTTCGAGGACTTCGACATTGATTACAACCAGGAGAAGTATCTGCTTGAGACCCGCTGCTCTGGAGCTCTTGTGAATCCGTATTCCGCAATTGTTCTTGAGCTCGATCCGTCCGGCCCTGCGGCTCACGGCGCTTGATCGTAACATAATTCAAAATGGACTCGAATTAGGAGAAAGTGATGAAGTATTACGGTGCCGTTGGTTATTCTGTTACAACTGAAACAGTGCCAGGAGTTTGGGAAGAGCAAATCACTGAGCGCTATTATTACGGGGACGTACTTAAAAGTGCTCGACGGTGGGAACCTGCTTCCGATCAACAGAACGATAATCTAAGAATCACGAATCAGTTTAGTATCATAGCCGATCCATTTGCGCTTCAGCACTTTCACCTAATTCGATACATTACATATGCAGGAACTAAGTGGAAAGTAACAGAAGCATCGATCGATGGACGCAGGTTAATCTTATCTGTCGGCGACGTGTATAATGGCGACCATGAAGAAGACTAGGCTTGATTTAGATGCAGAGCTTAGAGAAGTTCTAGGCTCTGACCACGTTTACTTTTCTCCGCCAGAATCGCTTAAACTTAAGTACCCGTGTATTGTGTATCATAGGACTGGCGGACATACACGGAAAGCTGACAATAACCTATATTTATTTGGCTTTGAGTATACGGTTACTATCATCGATAAGGATGCCGATTCTGGTGCTTTAGACGGTTACGATCGTACTACAAATGAATTGCTCTATAATTCAGATACTTTAATTGAGAAGATGCTTTATCATTTTCCTATGTGCAGATATGTGAATCATAGAGTTGTTAATAATTTGAATCATGACACTTTTACGCTATATTACTAAATTGGAGGTAAACCATGAAACTGACTTGGGATGCTCTTGGCGAACATTTTTATGAAACTGGTGTCGATCACGGTGTACTGTATCCGATGGCGGCAGATGGCTTGACTTACGCCAAAGGTGTGGCTTGGAATGGTCTTACCGGTGTAACGGAATCGCCCTCCGGTGGTGAACCCAGCCCGATCTATGCTGATAATATTAAATACCTTAACCTGCTTTCGGCTGATGAGTTCGGCGCTACGATCGAAGCCTATACTTATCCTGATGAGTTTGCGGAATGCCAGGGCGAAGCTCAGGTTGCAGCAGGTGTGACAATCGGCGCTCAGAAGCGTAAAGCTTTTGGTTTCTCTTTCCGGTCGATCATCGGTAACGATACTAAGATGAATGACTATGGCTATAAGCTGCATCTTGTGTATAACGCAATGGCTACTGCTCCGGAAAGATCTTATACGAGCGTTAACGATAGCCCCGAAGCGATGACCTTCTCCTGGACTATCACAACTACTCCGGTTGAGGTTGGCGGTAACTATAGGCCGCTTGCTCATATTGTGATCGATTCTACAAAAGTTGATGCCTCTAAGCTGGCCGAACTTGAAGAAAGTCTGTACGGCTCTGCTAACGGAGATGCTACTCTTCCTACTCCTGCGGCAGTCATCGCAATGTTCGCTACAGCATGATAGAATGCTTAAAGCCCTGCGTTTAACTGGCGTGGGGCTTAGCTATATTTAAGGCGGTGATGACTTTTGAACGAGCTCAGACTGACAGTTGAGCCAAAAGAGCTTTGGGACCCAATCAAAGAAGAATTCGTATATTTGGATAAACCTGTAAAATTAAGGCTTAAGCACTCGCTCTTGTCGATAGTAGAGTGGGAGTCTAGGCATAAGAAATCTTTTTTCACAGAACGTGACGCTGGCACAGAGGAGTTTATTGACTATATTCGTTGCATGACTATGAATGGCGAGTTTGAGGATGCTGTCTATAATAGTCTTACGGCTTCTCAGCTCAAAGAGATAGAGGCGTATATGGATGACCCGACAAGCGCTTGTACCTTTTTAGATTTCAGTGATAGCAAATCGCATTACAGTAAACGTTATGGAAAAAAGATAACATCGGAAGACATATATTATACGATGTTCGAGCTTGGTATCCCGATTGATTGTGAAAAGTGGCATTTCAATAGACTCATCGCTTTAATTCGCTATTTTGAGATTAAGAATGGTGGTAGTAAGAAGATGTCTAGAGAAAAGACTGTAAGCACATATGCCGCTTTAAATGCTGCTCGTAGGGCAAAGCATAAAACGAAAGGATAATTGAAGATGAGCACTGACGAGACTAATGTCGTTGAAGAGCTGTATGATGAAGAACTCAACACTTTCTTTATGGTGATTGCTCCGGTCATTAAGATTATCGTTGACATTACGAAAAAGAAACCAGCTCTTACAGATCCTATATTTTTCAATGGAGAGAAGATCCGTTGCGATGGTCATTACGTCGTTATGAATGGTCTTAAGTATCTTAAGATTAGTGAAGGAGATCGATCGGGCTATGTCAAGGAGTCAGCATTAGTGAAACTTTGACATAGCTATATTTTTGGGTGAATAGTTATCATGGAATTTTACGATGATTATTTAGCGCATCATGGCGTTAAAGGCCAAAAATGGGGAAAGATAACCTGGCTTGATAAACTTGGCGTTGGAAACAATCCTGAGATTAAAGCTTTAGTTGGTTCTTATATGCAAAAGTATGATAACTATAAAAACCTTAAAGCGTTAAGAGTAGCTGGAAAAGCAACCAAGGATCAAGTTGAAAATGCAAAAAATGAAGCTAAGAGTTTGGCTTTAAAGTATCGTGATGCTATATCTAAGCTTTCTAAGTCTAAGGGCGAAGCTGGTGCAGATGGCGTCACAGCAGAAGGCGAAAGCACAGAGTCTGCTGATAAAACTAAAAGTACGTCTTCTAGTGTTAAAGATCGAATCCAGGCATACGTCGATAAAAAGAAAGCTGACGAGGAGGCCGCACCAGCTTTAAAAGCTGAACGGAAAGCTAAACAGGATGCTATAAAGGCTGAAAAGAAAGCGGCTCAAGCTGAAAAAGATGCTCAGGCTGCTGCTGAAGCTGCTCAAAAAGAAGCAGAAAAAGCTGAAAAGGAACGGCTTAAACAAGAGAAGGCTGCCGCTAAAGCTCAGAAAGCGTCTAGTGGAGGATCACGGTCGTCTGGCGGATCATCAGGAGGATCACAAAGATCGTCTTCAGGTCAAACAGAGAGTTCTAAAAAACAAGAGAAGAGTGGACCTGAAACTCTTTACGAGAATGAGTCTTCTAACGATCCTAGATCGTCGTTTACAAGTTCCAGAGGTTCTGCTACGTCCAGTACTTTTCCGACAAAATCTACTACTTCCAGTTCTTCAAGTAGAAAATCTGTTCGCGATTTAGTTGAAGAAAGGCTTGGCGGTAAAAGTGACAGCCGTCTTAATACAACAGCGGCAAACGATTTAAGAGCTAGGCTTGAACGAGCTAGGAATGGTTTGTCTACCAGATCTGGTATAAGTTCAAACGTTGCTACTGAAGCTTCTGTATCTAGAGGGAATCGTTCTCTTAGAGCTGGCGTTAGTTCGAATAGAGCTACTGAATCGTCTATATTAAGAAGAACTAAGCTTGGATCTTTTAAAAAGGTCAAAACTACAATATCAAAAGACATAAGATCGTTGAATGTTGCTAACAAGAGAAAAGTATTTGACTCTTGGCTTAGCGTAACAAATAATTAAAAGGCTATACGAGGAGGCTGCACGATGATTAAAAAGACCATTACACATTTGGATTTCGATGGCGAACAGGTAACTAGAGATTATTACTTCAATCTTACTAAAGCTGATCTTGCTGAACTTGAGTTCTCGATTCCTGGTGGATTTGATGCTATCCGGAAACAGATTACATCCAATGTTCAGGACGGCAGGAGAACTATTGGCGCTCTTCTTGATGCGTACAAGATTCTTATCGCCAAGGCTGTTGGATCGAAAACTTTGGATGGGCGTGGATTCTATAAGTCGAAAGAGTTTACAGAAAGCTTTATGGCTTCCGATGCCTATTCTGAGCTCGTGATCGAACTTATGAATGCTGAAAACGTTGATGCTATCGCCGAATTCTTCGATGGTGTTGTCATCGGCACTCCGATTAGCGTTAAAGAGGCTATGACTAAGAGCGAGGGTGAGATCGCTGCTCTTACTGCTTCTATTGCGGAAACGAAAGAATCGTAATCGCAAGAAAATTCAAAATGGACTTTAGAATTGGAGTTGCCTATGTCAGTTCGGTTTAATTACAGCAGAACCAAACATATTGATGAATTGCATAAGAAAATTCATGGTAATCATGTTCGGTCTGTATTTCAGAAATATGGTGAACAAGGTGTGAAAGCACTTTCTGAGGCGACTCCAGTTCTTACTGGTAAAACCGCTGCTTCTTGGTACTATAAGGTCACTAAAGTAGACGATGGTTATATTGTTAGTTGGCATAACTCTAACCGTAGTGGCGAAAGCAAGAACAGTGTACCAGTAGTTGTGGTGCTACGATATGGTCACGTTACAAGAAACGGCGGCTACGTTGCTCCGAACGATTTTGTTTCGCCTGTTGTTAAAGAACTATTTAATGATATTGCGAAGAATCTTTGGTCGGAGGTGAAGAACGCTTGAATATGACTACAAATACCACTGACGATCTCATGATGAGAGTGCAGTGGGATGATAAAGATTTAAAGCAAGGTATAGATAACGCTTTAAAACTTCTTACCAATATGGGTAAGAAGATAGGAGACATAGAGAAAACTAGTTCTGATTCTCTTTCTAAGATTGCTGATGCTGGCAAAAAAGGTTTCGAGTCTTTAGGCAAGCAAACAGAAAGTCTTGGCAAAAGCATAATTGGTACCTTTTCTGGTGTTAGTGAATCTATAGGAAAGCTGAACTTTGAACAGCTCGGCAGCGCAATAGAAGGCGTAAGCTCTCATTTTACGCTGTTTGGACGTATTGGTGAAGAAGCGCTTGGTCGAATTGCAAACGCCGTAGTTGATGTTGGTTCTCACATAGCTGGGATGGTTAATGACCTTACTTTAAAGCCTATTGCTAGTGGTTTTGAAGAGTACGGTCTTCTGATGGATTCTACTCAGGTTATTCTTGCTAACACTGGTGAAGATCTTGGCGTTGTAGATGATGCACTTGAAGAGCTTAACCATTATGCCGATAGAACAATTTATAACTTTGGTCATATGACCCAGGCTATTGGTAAGTTTACAGCAGCAGGTGTAGGTCTAGACGATTCGGTTGCGGCTATTCAGGGTTTGTCAAACCTTTCAGCTATGGTTGGTGTTGATGCCGCTCAGAATAGTAGAGCCATGGACGCTTTGTCGCAGGCTTTGTCGTCTGGTGCTTTAAAGCAAAGACAATGGCTTAGATTTGAAGCTACCGGAGGTTTGGCTGGTTCTGTATTTAGAGATAATCTTATTAAAACAGCAGAAGAACTTGGATATTTTTCTAGAGCCTGGACTGATGCTAGTGGAAAAGGCATCGATGGAGCAGAGCTTATGGCTGAAGCTCAGACCAGTTTCAGGGATACCTTAAAGTATGGCTGGGTAGACGACGAAGTTCTTCTTACTACATTAGCTAAATTTACTGATGAAGAAACCGAATTAGGTCAGCAGGCATTTAAAGCTGCTACAGAAGTAAGAACATGGTCTAAACTTTGGGATGCTTTACAGGAAGCAGTTCAGTCTAGCTGGAGTGAAACATTTAAGTATATTTTTGGCGACTACGAACAAGGTACTCAGTTCTGGACAGCTATCAACGATGAGGTTTCAAAATTCATCGGGTTAATTGGCGATTCCAGAAATGATATGCTTGAGATCTGGAATGAATCTGGAGGTCGACAAGATGTACTAGATGGACTTGCGGCTGCCTGGGGTAGAATTAAGGATGCCATAACACCTGTTGTGGACGTTCTTAAGAATAACTTTAACTGGCTTAATCTCGAAGCTATCGATAAAGCGACTATATTAGATGAAGCAAGTGCGAATTTCAAAGCTTGGGCTGAATCGTTACAGGTTAGCGATGAATTTATAAGCAAGATTTCCAACATTACACAGGCTATATTAACAAGAGTAAACGTTCTTAAAGATTACTTAAGAGATGGTGGATTAGATAACATTCTCTACCAAATCGGCGGTATAGCTAGGATTGTCATAAACATTGCCGATGCCATAGCGTCTATATTTAACCAGAAGTTTGGTAAGAATTTTGGTGCGATAAATACTGCAATAACGCATATAACTTATAGTATTACTCGCCTCGTAATGAAATGGGAAAAGTTTACAAATTCTGATACGTTTAAGGAAATTGTAAAAGACATTTCTGGTATATTCACACCGATTCAGAAGTTAATTACACTTCTTAATAAAGCCAATTACGATTATGTAATACAAACGGTTAATAGTGCTTTAAAGATTGCGCTAACACTTCTTAGAGCGGTAGGTAAAGCTGTCGATAACGTATTTAAGAAGTTTAAGCCTCTATATGATGTTGGCGGTGAAAAGAATCTAATTGAAAAAGCGCTTGGTTTTCTTGGTCTTAATACGAAAACCGAGAGCAAGTTAACTGACTTCTTTAAGAAGATCAGAAATCATGTGGTCGCTCTTAGAAAGTACATCACTGAATCTACCACTATCAATAAGATAACTAAGATTATCGAAGGCTTCATTTATGGCGTAAAGCTTATACTTGATGCTGTTACCCAAGTAGGTCGGTACTTAGATCATCAAATTTTTGGCGGCAATAGGATAATTAAATTTCTTGATCATGTTCTGACGATCGGTTCTGCAATATCCGATTGGGTTAGGCTCCTCGACCAAGTTGTAACTAAGTATGATCTTATTTACAAAGCTATGGACTTAATCCATGCTTTCTTAGATCCGTTTATTAATCTTGCCCGTAATACGCTTGCTATGATTTTTAGCGGAATCGAGGACATTACCGGAATCGATATTCCTTGGGTTGAAGATGGCGAGTTTATTTTCGGCGGAACAAAAGGGAAGCAGGCATTATTTAAGAGCATAAAAGAGACTAAGTCGAATTTCGAGTCGTTAGCTGAAACGTTTAACACGCATTTCGACGAGATAAAAAGCAAGGTTCAGACATTCGCAAATACGATTGTCGCTCCGCTTGGAGCTTCTATAGAGCTTATAGGTGCTATATTAGGAACTGCACTAGAAGCCGTTTCTCAGGCGATAGAATTCGTTAAAACTGAGATCATAGGTATTAGCGACACAGACGCACTAGGAAGTACCGTTGAATCTATTACCGAAGGCTTAAAGCTTTTTACGACCTGGGTTTCTGAGATCAAACAGGTAATCACAGAGAACGATATCGTTTACAAATCTCTTGACGTTATCGTAACTTTCTTGACTCCTTTTTTAGTTTTTCTTAGAGACACCTTAGGCTTTGTATTCAGAACTATCGCAGCAATAACCGGTGTTGATATTCCATGGCTTACAGGAGTCCCTGTCGTATGGGAAGATACTGCTGAAAATGTTGAAGCGACTAAGAACGCTTTCGCCGATTTTCTCCAGTCGATAGATTTTGAGTCGCTTAAACGTAATGCCGGAAAAGTATCTAATGCGATAGTTAAAGGACTTACCGCAGTTCGTGACGCACTTGAATGGGTTGTTCAGTTCTTAGATTCAAATGATATCCTTGATAAGTTAGTCACTCCGTTTAAGCTCTTATATGAACATGTAAGCCATATCGATTTCAGCCCTATTGTGTCTATATTAAGAGACATTTTAGAAATTGGCGCTTACATAATTGGTGCGTTTTCTAAAGCGGTTGAAGATGTCTTTAAGTTTAGCGGCGAGACTTCTACATTAAGTAGGATTTTATCAGGCATTGCTGATGCTGTTCATAACATAAAAGAAGCATGGGTAAATGACTGGGGATTCGCTGTACTTAGAAGAGGATTTTCTGGCGTTTTGTCTATAATTAGACTTGTGCTAGATGTCGTGTTCCAAATAGTAGAAGCCGCTATGGATTACCTCGATAAAGTTAAGCCGTCATTGGATGCTTTTTGGAGTGTTGCGATGACTATATTTGGCGGCGTTATTCAATACTTCGGTGACATCTTTAGATGGCTTGAACGAATGGTTCGTCATACCGGTTTGATCAAGAATCTTTTATCGGTCATTATGAGCTTTGTTGCTCCTATATTTAATGCCGTAGTTGGTCTTGGCAAAGCAGTAGGCGTTGTATTCGAACAGTTTACAGGCTTTAAGATAACGGATATATTTTCAAATCTTGCAACTACTTTAGGCGGTGCTAAAAAACACTTTGTAACATTTGGTGATTTCCTTACTGAAAAGTTAGGAAAATTAAACGAAATTGCTGCTGAAAGTGGTAATAGTATTGCACAGGGTATTGGTAACTTTGCGCTTGACTTAGTTACAGGTGAAGACGTCTTCAGTAAGACTATGGATTACTGGGGCGGAAAGATTGAAGATTTTAAGACCTGGCGAGCTACAAAAATGGCTGAACTATTTAAAGAAGATGGCTCAGTTAATTTCGAAAACGCTGATTCTTTTTCTGATTACGCTATAATTGTAATAGAGAAGATAAAGAGTACTTTTGAAAAAGGCATCTCTTTTATCGTCAAAAAAGTACAAGAATTTATGGCTAATCCGAATTTCGGCAATCTCATTAAAACCGCAAAAGACGTCATAACTTCTATTTGGAACTATATTTCGACAGGAATCAAAAACTTCTTCGATAATCTTTTTAAGAATCCAGAAACGATCGACGCCGATGATACTGCCGAAGCCGCAGCCGAAGCTGTCGAAACTGTTGCCGACGGAGTAGTAGACGGTGTTGTAACAGGCATTCAAGAAGGAATAGATAGTTCTTTGTCTGGAGAAGGCAAAATTCCGCTCATTAACTATATTCTTGATAAGCTTGGCGATTTGTCAGAAAAGATTTTTGGTGTTAGAAATCCGATCGCTCTTATACGAGAAAAGTTAAAGCCAGTTACAGACTTCATGTCTAATCTCTTTAATGCGATTGCTACATTCTTCAAAGGCGATTATGACGCTGTCACCGTAGATACCGTTATCGATAGATTAGAGGATCTTGTATTTCTTAAATCGGTTCTTAGGATATCGTCGTTCTTTGGCAGCATGAGCGATGCTATCGATAGTCTTTCAAAAGTTTTTAGTGCTGGAGCTAAGGATCTTAAGAAACTTAAGAAACATATTAAGCCATTAATGGAAAGCGCAAAAGGTGTTATCGATGCTGTTAAAGGTGGCATTACTAAGATAAGCAAGTCCATTTCTGATATGTTTACAGCTTTTGGTAAAGCGGCAGAAAAGCTTGCTGAAAACTCTGTAAAGATAGCTAAGAATTTCGACAAAGCTTTAGTAAAGATGAATAAGCAGTGGGCAAAAACTGCTAGAAAATTTGCTAAGGGTTGGACTAAGATTTCAAAAGGTATAGAGAGCTTTCTTAAAAATGCTGGCAAATCTGCTAGAGACATTGCTAAAGGGACTAAACGTTATCTTACTGGCGAAGCTATAAATGCCGCTGCTACTGGAATACTTAAGTTTGCAATAGCTGTTTTATTGATCGTAGGCGCTATTTGGCTTGTTGCTCAAATTCCGACTGAAGATTTGATAAAAGGCGGAGTGGTAGTTGGCATCATTGCCGTAGTACTTCTTGTTATTGCTGCTGCTTTCGTTAAGCTTACGCAATCTAAGAACCGGACAGAGCAGGCCGCTGATGGTCTTAGTGGTCTTGGGTCTATATTTAGCGGACTTAAAGAATCTCTTGATAAAGCTCTTGGCGATATTGGCGATGGCTTTAAGAAAGGTGGCATAGCGTTAATCTTACTTGCCTTTGCTGCTGTTTTAAGTCAGGTCATAAGCGGTATTAAGATGCTTGCCGGACTTGACTGGGATGATGTAGTAAAAGGCGTTGGCGGCATGTCTGTTGCTATGATTGCCTTAGCTGCTTCACTTGCTATAATTTTCGCTTCTACTAAAAAGAATAAGAACCAGAAGGGCATGAGTGTACGAGAAGTGCTCGGCATGCTTGTAATGGTCATCGCTGTAAAAACGCTTGCTGAGGCTATAGTCGAGATTGGCGATCTTGAAATGGACAGAGCTGTTGCTGGCATGGCAGCTATATCGGTTGCTATGCTTGCCTTCGCTGGTTCTATGGCTATAATTTTCGCTACTACCAAGAAAGGCGGTGGGCAATCCGGAACCACTGTTAGGGATGTACTTGCCATGCTTGCTATGGTTTTAGCGATAAAAGTGCTGTCTGATGCTGTTGTTAAACTTGGCGGTATGGAGGAAGGCTTATGGAAAGGAGTGGCTGCGGTTGCGGTTATTTCTATAGTCTTCGATGGCATGATGGTCGTTTCTCGTATGACCAGAGGTGTAAGCGTTTGGCCTATATTAGCGCTTGTTGCCGCTTTATGGGTGATGATAGAAGGTGTTACCAAATTCGCTCGAATGAACCCAGAAAGACTTACTAGAGCAACGCTTTGTCTTGACAGCCTTATGGGAATGTTTGCGTTACTTAACTTCTCTACATATGGTATCGACATAAAGAAAGTCCTTAGCTCGATAGCTCTTATGGGTGTAGCAATCGGTCTTATCGCAGGTGTGCTATATTTGCTTAACGAGAACATTAGAGATCCGTTTAAGTTTAAAGTAATAGCTGATGGATTGTCAGAAACATTACTTAGCATGGTTGCGGCTTTAGGGGTATGCGCTTTTATTGGCACGAAAGTTCAAGATGATCAAGCTGTAATAAATGGCATAAAATACCTTGATATGTTTATCGCCGACATAGCTGTCGTAATGGGAGCTTTAGGCGGCGTAGTTAATTGGCTTGACAGTCTTGGTGACGGAGGCATGGCAACAGCTGCCTTTGAAAAAGCGGCAGAAGTAATGAAGCTTCTTGGCGAAGCAATAGGTAATTTCGTTGGCGGAATAGTTGGCGGGATTTTTGGCGAGGCGATAGACGTTATTGGTAAGCATCTAGAATCGTTTGGCACTAGCCTTTCGACCTTCTCTGATAATGCAGGCCCGTTTTTCGATAAGATGTCAACTATCGGAAAGGATAGCTTTACGGGTCTTGCCGCTCTTGCTGATGCAATGCTTAAGCTTACGGCAAATGACCTTCTTAGCACTCTTAATATCTTTAAATCAAATGATAATCCGTATGCTAAATTCGCAGACGCACTCGATCTAATCGGTCCTGCTATTGCTACGTATTCTCAGGAGATTAAAGATGTAAAGACTAAGAAAGTTATAAACGTAACTAAAGCTCTTAGCGAAATTGTAGATGTTGCAAAGAAGATTCCGAACGAAGGCGGTGCGGTTGCGGATATATTTGGCGATAACACATTAAGCCAGTTTGCAGTAGGTTTAACCGATTTCACTGGGCCTTTTGCTGCTTATCTTGAAACTGTAAGCGCTGTTGCTTTTGATGAAAACAACGTTTCTAAAGCTATAAGCCTTGCCGATGCTACAGTTGAGTTTGCTAAGAAAATTCCAAAAGAAGGCGGGTTCTTTGGCGATGTATTTGGTGAAGGTGACCTTTCTACATTTGCAGAAGATCTTGAAAACTTCGTAGGCCCATTTACAGGCTATCTTGAAAAGGTAAGTGCTGCTACATTTAGTGAGGAAACTGTAGCTAAATCGACTGCTCTTGCCGAAGGTATTGCAGGCTTTGCAAGTAAGATCACTGATGTTCAGGCGCTTAATGCCCTTGGCGATGCTGACATAGGACCGCTTGAACAGTTCGGTAAAGACTTAGTTGCGTTTGCTCCTCATTTTGTAAATTATCTTAATCAGATTTCAGCAGCAGGATTTAATGCGGACGTCGTTGCCAATTCGAACGCGTTTGCTGATAGTTTGGCAGGACTTTCTGATAAGGTTCAAGGTAAAGCAGGCATTCTTACATCACTCTTTGTAGGCGATAACTCTTTATCTGGTATCGGAACCGGTCTTGATACATTCTCTTCTGCTATAGGAAAATTTTCTGATAATCTTAAAGGTGTTGTTTGGGAAGACATTGATAAAGCTATATCAATACTTAACGACATTGGTAAAGCAGCCGAAGATCACTCAGATGGTTTAAATACGCTTGCCTTTACAACGTTTGACGATGGATTAGTCAGTATTACTCGCGTTGTAGCTATTCTTCGAGACAGTATTAAGCAAGCATTAACAAATGATGATCTTAATACCGCTGCGGAAAGCGATGCAAGAACTGTAGGCGAAAGCATTCAAAATGGAATTAAAGATGGCTTTGATGAGGCTAATAAAGACTCACAAAACTATGGTAGAGGCGGGATCACAAGTGCGCTAAACGAAGCACTTCTTAATGCTATAGACTCTACTAAGCTATTTTTAGGGATTTCAGGAGAAAACAACGGCCGATCGTCTACATTCTTCAACTTGGCTGTTAACACTATCGCTGGTTTAATCGATGGCATTAACGATCAGGCTGACGAGCTTGCATCTGCTGCTGAAGGTAGTGCGTCTGGCCTGGTTACGTCGTATACCGATGAAGCTATACGAGTAATGAATAATAAGCAACCTAGAATCCGTACTAATGTCGTTCAAAAATCCAGAGAAGCTATTGAACTTCTTGCCACTACTGTTATTAATACGTTTAATAACAACAAAGAATCTATGGGCACAACAGCTTATAATACGTTCTTTGATATGGCAAGTCAGGGAGCCTTTGCGATAGCCAATAAGTATGAAGATTTCTTTAATATGGGTGTCTATATTGTAAACGGCTTTATTAATGGCATTAATTCAAAAGCTCAGGCTGCTGTGGATGCGGTAGCTAATCTTGGCAATGCTTCTGTCAATACATTGGCTAACTCGATAGATGCTCATTCTCCGTCCAGAGCAGCGTTCGCACTTGGTCAGTTCTTTGATTCTGGATACATTCAGGGTATTGTTTCTAAAGGATCTGATGTACTTAATGCTGTAAAGACAACGTTTACTAAACCTATCGATGCTATATCTTCGCTTCTTAATGGAGAGATTGAGTATACACCGACTATCAGACCTATCGTTGATATGTCTGATGTTCATAGATCCTCCGGCGTTATGAACAGCTTGTTTGGAGAAAAGTCAGTTGCAGTTACAGAAAACGCTATGCTTATGTCCGAAACAAGTCGTGCTAATAAGGCTAAGGAAGCATCTAGTAGGCTTTACAACGATAGAAGAGTTGTCAATGCTATAAACGGACTTAGAGGAGATGTTAATGGTATGCAGGCCGCTATGGGTAATATGGGTCTATACATCGATGGAGATGCGCTCGTTGGCAGGATAACAGATCGAATGGATAGAACGTTGGCCGCAAACCAGATAAGAAGAAAGAGAGGTATCTAATGGCTACTGCTGCACAAATACGGCAAGCTAAACAGTACCATTCTTTGACTTTCTATATACCAACCAGCATATCGCTTACAACGCCGTTTCAGGAAGCTGGTCTTGGCTATGCTCCTAAGAATACATGGTATGACTGGCATTTAGTTCCAACGTCTCGCCCTGTAATAAATCCGCCAGCAATAGTCACAAAATACGTCGAGGTACCTGGGTATAATGGGTACCTCGATTTTTCTGATGCATTGTCTGGGAATAAAAAAGGAGCCAGAGACGGCAGTATAAGTTTCTTTGTAATGAACGATTATGGAAACTGGTACGATAGATTTGAGACGATCATGAACTACGTCCATGGCAACATATTGAACGTTGTGCTTAATGATGATGAGACTAAGTTCTATCATGGCAGATGGCTTGTAAACGAGTGGATTAGTAGCACTGATGGAACTTGCTCTGGCATTACCTTATCATACCATCTTCAGCCTGATTGGGGGTCAATACAATAAGAATGGATAGTATAACTTTTTACAAAGATACAAAAGCTAAAAACACGTGGGATGACTGGATGCTTAAACCAGTTGAGCCAGTTAGTGAAATGATTAACACAGGGCTTCTTAGTTTTACTGCTCATTACTGCGACATTCCGGTGATGTCCAGGATTCGTGATATGTTCGAGTTCTTCAAAGAGCCAGTTGGAAAAGCAGAATATGCTTCTGAATCTGGAAACGTGGAGGTTACTGGAGCTTGGTCTGTCGATTACACCGATCGAGGGGTTCGTGGGATTAAGGTCGAGTTTACACGGAATTTCGATTCGCAAGATAATTCAAAATGGAATGATATTCAGTCTGAAAAACCGGTTAAAAAGGCTGGTGAAGCAAAAGGTGCAAAAAATCAGAAAAATTCCCAGGGGGATTCTGAAAAGTCGAGCCTCTTTGATAGTTCTATATTCTGATAATAAGGAAAGGGGGTCGACGAATTATGTATCAAATACTTGTTGATGACACTGTAATTTACGATGAGGCGTCAAACAACCTTACTCTTAAAATTACTGACGGAAAACTCACGCTTGAAGATAACTCTGCTGGCTCCCTTGAATTTGTTATACCGTCTATTAACGTGGGCTATAATATGATACGTCGTATGAAGTCCCATGTAGTTGTCAAAAGGGACGGCGTTAAGATTTGGGGCGGGAGAGTACTATCGCAAACCGTAGACTTCGATAAAAACTTTACTACATTTTGTGAGGGAGAATTAGCTTATCTTAACGATACGTACCAGCCGTTGCAAGAATACAACGATATGACTTTAAGACAGTTCATGGAAGCTATTCTTTTAGTTCATAACAGTAAGTGTAACGGCGATGCTGCTAATCCTCCTATTGATAAAAGGATCTATATTGGTACAGTCACTGTTACAGATCCTATAGAAGTTGACAAGCGGGCGACTAATTATGAGTCCACTATGGACATTTTATCGTCTATCGTAGAGATGTATGGTGGCCATATGATAATAAGGACAGCTTATGAAAATGGTGCCGAAAAACTCTACCTTGACTATTTTAAAGATTTTCCTGATAGAACTACTCAAACGATATCATTTGCTAAGAACCTTCTTGACTATACAAGAAATTACGATCTTAGTGAGATTGCTACCGTTCTTCTTCCACTTGGTGCTAGGAAAGAGTCAGCTGATATGGTTGGCGACGAACTTACGTTACACTGGAATAAATGTTCTATAATTTCATCAGACGGAAAAGTTAGGCTTGGAAGATACTTCCATGCTACAAATCTTTTATCGATAGAAAAAGATTCGACATGGACCGAATACGACTCTGAGCGTAATCAAACAAGCGAGAAAACTTCGGCTAATAAGCTATACCTTAGTATGGAGCAGGTCGATAGCTTTATTATGTATTACTTCTATGATTCAGCACAGCGACCTATTGGAAATTCGTTTAAAACAGCTAGTGGTTCTGGTACTTCTGGCTGCGAAAGACTTTTGAACGAAGAGATTACTATTCCGAATGATGCTAAATACGTTAGGTTTGGCTATTACATAGATGACGCTACACCGAGACCATTTGAAGCTAGGTACATAACGCATTGGGGTACAACATATTGGGGACATGATAACTATCGATACGGTAATGTTCAGATATTCTCAACTAAGATAATCAGTGAACTTGGTACTGTAATCGACGCTCTTGACAGCAAATACTGTGTTACTGATCCGATTTACACAAAAGAAGATCAGGTTTACTATGCTACATTACGGCAAGATAGTGGTTACGGTATGTTCTGTGCATACAGAGCTGATGGCGTTGTATTATCTGCTCCTGAGACTGCTGGGACTGGTGTTGGCTATACAGATTGGGATAACCAAAAGCTTGAATCATTTCCAGCTGGCACTAAGTATTTCAGACTCGGTGCTAAATTAAGAAGCGGCGTTAATACAAAGCTTAACATGGATCAAAAGTCCTCTCCTGATTATTATACCCCTCCAGATGAGTACGTTACGATCGAAAGCGTAAACAACAATAGTCTATATTTGATAGATAATTCTTTAGTATCTGGTTATGGATGGATAGAAAAAACTGTAAACTTTGATGATGCTAAGACGCCTCAGGAGCTTTACGATGCTGCTGTAGAGTATATGTCTTATCAGCAATTTGGAGATATAGTTCTTCAGCTTACTGCCATTGATCTTCATATTATAGATTCTTCGATAGAATCTATAAATATACTAGACAGAGTAAAGTGTGTATCTAGTCCTCATAATGTAAATGCTATATTACCAGTTACAAAGCTTGAAATATCATTTCTATCGCCAGAAAGCAATAAATTAACACTAGGATCAGAAAGTAAAGAAGTAAAATCTCTTACTGGTTCTAACGCGTCAAGCGATCTTGAAATCTTTTCTAGACTTCAGAACATGCCAGAGCCTTCGTCTATATTATTGAGTGCTCAGGCAAATGCCACATCTCTCATAAATCAGCCAACCAACGGATTCACTCAACATACTCCAAACGAATTTCTAGTTATGGATTCTCCTGATAAAGATGATGCTACTAGGGTCTGGAGATGGAACATAAATGGACTTGGTTATTCGTCTACTGGGTATAACGGCCCGTTTGGTCCTGCTATTACGATGGATGGAGCTATCGTGGCGGATCGTATAACAACCGGATTTATGCATGCTGATAGGATTCGTGGCGGAACTCTTACTCTTGGCGGATATGATAATGTAAACGGCGAGTTTTACATGAAAAATGCTAAAGGTAAAAATTTCGTCAAGATGACTAAGGACGGAAGCGAAATCATGGGTGCTATATTTCAGCCTATGATGTGGCAAAGCATAAAGAACGCTAATGTAAACGGCAATACAGGAGTTGTTACAGGCATTGTTCCAAAGTATGGCATTGTTGAGTTTTCTAATGGATCTATTAAAGGTTATACAGCTGAAATTACAGTAGAAGTTGACAGTTCCATTCAGTCGACGGTTAAAGATTGGTGGAAGGATTATACTTTTGCTTTTGATGACGTATCTGAAACAGAGCTTAAGACTGCGCTATATTTACTAAGAACCCCTGATAAATTATCTACTCAAGAAGTCTATGGTATATCAATGTATTCTGCCGATTACTTTAGTCTTTGGTTATGTGAAGACGACGAAACAAAGGATCGTCTTGCCCCTCATATAGAACTTGGAGGAGCTAATAGTCAAAGTTCTATAATATTTGGTAGTAGTGGAAATGGATTCATTGGGCTATATTATGACGACTTTAACGAGTATGGCCAGTTCAGCGACGACTCTGAGTATGGTGCCAGCGATTCTAGATTAACTAACAGAACGAACGTTCACGAACGTACTCTTGTGATAAGAAACGATGGCGGCCCAAGCATTCCTTCAAACTACGGAGTAGAGGATCGTATTGCTCATGGCGGTATAAGTCTTATGGCGCTTAATAATATGATATCGCTTGATACAAGAGACATATATTTGCAGTCTCAAAGTATCCGAGTTATAAAAAACGGAACTGGCTACATAGCTCCATCTAGCTCTATTACGTTTCCGGTTAATGTTCAAATGGAAAGCGACGGACGAATACGAAGCTTTGACACTTGCAGTCTAAGTTTTGTGAATGGCATTGCGTGTTCGATAAGCATAAATGGCTCTGGCGCAGGTGACTTTGGCAGTGGTTAATTGATAGGAGGATAATTGTTATGGATGATAAGGAAAAAGAAGTCCCTATGTATGTTGCTATAAACAGGGCAAAAGGTCTTATGGTGGATGCTGTTGGGCAAGTCCTTAGCGTCACAAAGATTCCTCCTTTTGCTATGGATGGGATTTTATCGAGCATCTTAGCCGATATTAGACAAAAAGAAATGTATGATTTAGGTGTCGTATATTCTTCTATGAATAGTAATAACGAACATGCGGAAGAAACTAAATAATACTATATTTTCTCTGGAGGTGATTACGTTGTTCTAATTGCACGGATAGGCCGAGCGCTTTACTACTTAATTTATCGATAAAACAATAAGCGGAAATGTCAAACCACACTAGTAAAGCGCATATCTTTTAACTGCTATATTTGCTTGTTCTTAAGAAAGGAAGGTTTTAAAATGGCTCTTTATGATAATGGTGCCGACGTTGTAATGCCTGTATCTCCTATGAATAGCAATAATTCTAGTTTCGGTTGGGGCGGCGATGCTTCTATCTGGATCATTATTCTATTCTTCTTTTTCATGTTTACTGGTGGATGGGGTGGATTTGGATTCGGCAACGGCGGCGGAAGTATGTTCCCGTATATGATGAATCAGGGAACGAATAGCGATATTCAGAGAAGCTTTGATCAGCAGTCGGTGATGAACGGAATTAATGGAATTACCGGCGCTGTAAATGCTGGCTTTGGTAATGTGCAGTCAGCTCTTTGCAACGGATTCGCTGGAGTTAATGCTGGAGTTGCTAACGGGTTTGCTCAGGCTGAGATTGCTTCCAACGCTCGCCAGATGACGAACATGAATCAGCTTTATGGCCTTCAGTCCGGTCTTTCCAATCAGCTTAACACGATCGCCATGAATCAGCAGAACGGTGTTTGTGAGAATCGTGCCGCAGTAGCCGACCTTAAGTACACTGTAGCTACAGAAGCCTGCAACGATAGATCTGCTATTGATAGCGCTCTTCGTGATGTTACAGCTCAGGGTGTTGCTAATACTACTGCTATAATTAATACGGTTAATAGTGGCATTCAGTCTCTTAAGGATATGCATTATCAAGAAAATATGGATTCTAAGGACGAGACGATTGCTAATCTTCGCCAGGAAATTGCTATGAAAGACCTTGCTGCATCTCAGGCTTCTCAGAACAATCTGATCAATCAGGGCTTTGCAAATCAAAATCTCATGATGGCTCAGGCGTTCAATCAGGAAGTCGACAACCTCTACAATAGACTCAACACCTGCCCGGTTCCTACTACACCGGTTTATGGTAGGACGCCTATATTTACTTGCAATAATAACCAGGGCTTTGGCGGTTGTAGCTGCGGAATGTAAAGAGGTGCGCTATGGCTGAATTTACGTATAATCCCGTCCAGCTTATTCCATCTGGCGGCAGTGCTATATTTAATACTGTGATAAAATGCCAGAAGGGATATGTCATCAATAGGAACGAATCGGGAATTGTAATTCTTAGAGGCATCGTTAATAATTGCTGTGCTGGTTTTGCACGTTATCAAGTGACTTTTAATGGTAACATTGCGCTTCCGGAAGGAGCCACTGTTGGACCGATATCTGTTGCACTTGCTATCGATGGAACTCCGATTAACACAAGCACGGCTATTGTCACACCAGCTGCTGTCGACAATTACTTTAACGTTACTTCTACTGCTATAATTGATGTACCGAGGGGATGCTGTTTTAACGTTAGCGTAATGAACACGTCGACTGGAGAAACAACCAATCCATCGATAAATATGCAGAATGCAAACCTCGTGATTTCTAGACTGGCCTGAAAGGAGTGAGAAGAGATGAAAGTACTTAAAGATATTAAAGAACTTCTTGAGGAAGAGCTTAAGGATATTAAGAAAAAGGGATCTCTTTCTCCTGCCGAACTTGAGAATGTTCATAAAGCGGTCGAAACGATCAAATACATCGATGAGATCTGCGGCGATAAAATGATGCCTGAAATGGAAGATGAAGGATATTCTGGCTATTCTATGCGCCATGGTAGAATGACTGGCCATTATACGCCGCTTATCGAAGATCACTCTTATGATTATCAGCCTAGATATTCATATTCTGGTAGACGTAGATATTCTGGCTGTAATGATACAGGAAGACTATATTCTCGTGAAGGTGCGACCTCTAATATGATCTCTCGCCTTGAGGATATGATGGATTCGGCTTGTACAGAGCATGAGAGAGAAGCAATCGCATCGTGTATTAACAAGCTTATGTAAAGGTCCGGTGATAATATGTCTGTTACAGCTAGAGTGTTAAAAACTGCAATGAAAGATTCAGACGGGAAGTATATTACGTTTGATACGCTTGCAGTAAATTATGAAAAAGTTAACGAGCCAGGAACGCCATTTAATAGAAGCTACGACGATGTAGAATCTTTATTAGAAGAGGACGAAGGTGACTGACTTGAGTTACAGATTCCTAAATCCTAATCCAGATGGCATTTTGGTAGACGACTGCGTTTACAGATCTTTATCGATTGTGCTTGATCTTGATTGGGAAACCGTTTATGCTAAGCTATCTGTTCTTGGGCTTATGTACCACGATGCTCCTATATCAAATCGTGTGTGGCCTAAGCTTCTAGAAGAATATGGATTCAGGCGGTACTTAATCCCAGACACTTGTCCGGATTGTTATACTGTAAGAAGATTTACAAATGACTTTCCATCAGGCACTTTTCTTCTTTCTACCGGTACTCATGTTATACCTGTAAAAGATGGGAATTACCTCGATACATTTGATTCTGGAGATTATGTTCCGTATTCGTACTGGAAGCGAGATTTCATGCAGCCAGCTAGAGTTTCCGATCTTTCGTAAATTTTATACCTTCTTAGATGAAACTGTAGTTGAAGCTATATTTCATAAGGAGGTATAAAAAATGAGGATTAAGGATAGCTGGGAAAAGATCAGAAAGTCAGTTTACGATGGGACCTATTGTGATAAGTACAAAGTCGGTGATACAAAGCCGCTTAACGGTACTATCATGAAGGTTAAGGATGTGAAACTTAAAGGGCTTAATGGTCCTTTTCTCAGCTTTAAGTCGACAAAAGAAAACGACGACTTTGAAGTGAGCTTTTTCTAAAGATTCAAAAAAGGGGCTGCTATATTTATAGTGGCTCCTTTTTCTTTTTTTCGGGTGCGTTATGATAAGTAAAATTTTTTGTAAGCATAATAAATCAAAGATGCTATATATTAGCAGAAAAGCAGTCAATGGTAAAAAGCAGTGCATCTACTATTGCCCAGAGTGTCGTAAGTATTCAAGAGGAGCACTTCTCTTCGATAAAGACGAGCAGTATGTCGCCGAAACTTCTCCGATAAGACTTAGCTGGAAGAAGAAGCTTGGCGATATAACAGGCTATATTTATCTGGGTTCTTAAAGTTAGGAGGCGACTATGGCGTTTCAAAACTATTACAATCCATATGCAAATTATTATGTTCCTCAGTATCAGTATCAATCTCCTCAGCCACAGACTCCAGTTCAGTCAACTGGTATTCAGTGGGTACAGGGTAAGTCTGCTGCTCAGGCTTTTAATGTTATGCCTGGACAGACTGTAATGCTTATGGACTCAGAAAGCCCTACGCTATATTTGAAAAGCACAGATCAATCAGGAAGACCTCTTCCGATGACGGTTTACGATCTTGTGGAGCGTAAGGATGAAGAAAAACCGAAGTCTTCAGAAACAATTGACTATGTTAAGCTCTCTGAGCTTGAAGACTATATTCGGTGGAACGATGCAGAAAAACTTGTCGAGCAGATCGTCGATAAGAAAATGAGCGAGTTTAGTTTTTCGCCGTCAAAGAAACACTTTAATAAGGGAGACGAGGAATAATGGGCAACCCTATATTTGATAGAATGAATAGGCAAAGCTATCAGACTAATTCGCCTGCTAACCTGATCGACGCATTTAATCGGTTCAGATCTCAGTTTCAAGGTAACGCTGAACAGCAGGTTAAGAACTTGGTTGAAAGCGGACAAATGAGTCAGGAACAGTTTAACAAATTTTCTGGTATGGCCAGGCAATTTCAGGCTATGTTTTCTCCGAGGGGTTAATGTATGATTAAACTCCTTTTTATTCTTTTCATTACTTTGACAATAACATATTGGACTCTTATAAGAAGATAGGCATGATGGACGAGATAAAGACTATATTTTCTAATATCAATTCACACATGGTCGAAGGAGTAATGCTTCACGATCAACTTTATCAGCTCTTTATGTTTTTGCGGCTTTACAAATACGCCAAGAAGCAAAGAGTACGTCATGACGAAGAATCGAAAGCAAGACAAAAGCTAAGTGAGTACTATATTAAACATAGAGGTCGATTGATCGAGAGTAAAAGAATTTCTGTTAATGACGTGATACCTATCGAATGGTATCAAAAAGATCGATGTAGCATAACTTCAGAAGACATAAGCAAAGCGCTTAAGTATGCGATAAATGTTTGGGTGTCTTGGGAACAGCAAACTAAAGATTTGTATGCCGAGTCTTATACGCATTCATTAGAACTTGGATTTGTCGCAGAAGCTAGCTATATTCTTAATTTGCTTAAAGATGTCGATGACGAACTGGAAAAAGCAGAGAGTTTACAAATGTTTCTCGAATCGATAAGATATGACATAATCGAAATTATGGATATTAACAAATAAGGAGGAACTGACGTGACAAGTTACATTACAGTCGTAGTGTCTATATTTTCTTTGCTTTTAGCTGGTTACACATTTTTATCTAAATCGAATAAGGAAAACACAACTGAGTTAACGACTGTTATCGTGAAACTAGAATCTATCGCTACTGGGATTGGTGACATTAAGAACGAGATCAATCTTATTAAGAACGATCAGAAAGAGGATCACGATAAGCTTATTCAGATTGAAGCATCCATTAAGTCTGCTTGGAAACAGATTGATATTATTTCAGGTAGACAGCAATCGTGTAAAAAGGAAGAGGAAAAGAAATGAGAGATTGGAAGTATTGGTTTAAGTGTGCTGGCATTAGGGCTATTAAGACTATGGCTCAGACGTTTGTAGCTACGATTGGAACTTCTGCTATAATTAGCGACGTAAATTGGAAAGTTGTTGTGTCGGCTAGTGTGCTTGCTGGTATTATTTCACTGGCAACTAGCGTTTCTGGACTTCCGGAAGAAAAGCTTATTGAGTCTTAAAAAAGGAGACTTATCATGGTACGCTAATCTACTAATTTAAACGGGGGGGGGCAGAAAGAGGGTGATGCTTATGTATCCAAACGGAAACGCAAAAATAATGTAGCAAAGCCCTCGAAAGAGGGCAAAATAAAAACCATCGAAGAAATGATAGCTACTCATACAAAAGAAGAGTGGCAGAAAATCATAAGAAGTGAGATGAACAAATTAGGACTCTGTTTCTCAGAAGATACCGAATATCAGGGAGGTAATACGCTTTGGTAACATTTATCATCGCTATTCTTTTAGAGGCCGGTATAGTATTCGTAGGTTTGCAAGGAATTAGGCTTTTGGGGTTCTTAGTGACTGGTGAGTGGATTTGGTAAGCTGATCTAAGGGAGGCGACTACATGAGCAAAAAGAAGTCTGAAAGAGATTATCTTAAAAAACATCCTTTATGCGGAGTTTGCATGAGAGACGGAAAATACGTTAAAGCAACAAACGTAGCGTTACGTAATGGCTGCATTATGGAATCCAGATGTAATGAACATCATGAGTAATAAATACTAAGAAGGCTATATTGTGACGTTCTATGCACAGCGTAAATCTATCAATGCAGGTGCGCCGAAAAAAATCGGTAAACAAGTACATCACAAGAGAAGAGATGGGTGGCATCAAGAACAAGATCAATTTCATCAAGAACGATCAGAAAGAAGACCATGATAAGCTTATTGAGTCTTAACTACATATCGACGATTGTGGAGAAAAAAAACAATGGCGAACATAAATGAAGAATTAGTAGCAATAAAGAGAGCTACTTATATTGAAGACGTTCGGCTTGCTATTGCCAATGCTCTTGAAACTATAAACGACGTTTCAGAAGGACATGCAGATGATATTTCCTCGTTAAAGCGTACTGTTAAAGCCCTTAGTGATAATATTAACGAACTGACCGCAAACAGCGCTATCGACGAAATCAACGAGCTTAAAGAATTAATTTCTGCTATTTCGGCTGAGCTTAATCTTAAAGCAAACACTGGTGATCTTAACAGTTTATCGTCAAGTGTGAAAAAAGATTTAAGTTCTATTTCTTATGATCTTAGCCTTAAAGCTAACGCTAATGAAGTTAACAAATTATCAAGTGAACCTTTAACTGAAACGCCGCTTAGATCATTTGGAGGAGGTGCTATATTACGGTCTGGAGATTCTCCTGCCACACAGTCCGATATTACGCAGCTTAGAGCTGACATGAACGAAGCTCTTAACGGAAAAGCAAGCCAGCACGATTTTGACTATATTGTCGGTAATGGTTTTCAGGGCTGGACTCTCACTGACTATATTATCAGGCTTAGGGAAGATGTAAATACTGCGATCAATGCAATGATGACAGAAGCAGAGGCTGCGGAGATCGCTCAAACAGGAGTACGTGAGTCTGCTAACATTGTAACAGTTAACACGCCGTATAAAGCTGGAACTAAGCATATGCTCATGACGTCTTCTGACGAAATTGAGCTTGCCGAAATGAGCGATATTGATGCGGCGCTTGCTACTGTAGAAGGCTATTTTTCACTTGACGTCATTCTTAAATGGGAAGTTGGCGGTCTTAACGAGCATGGATTTAATGCCGAAGATTCTTATAAGTATAGAAATGTTGGCTATATTTATTCGAGGAACTTAAAAATTACACTTAACTCTGCTTATTCTTTACAAATTGTTAAATATGATAAGAATAAGATGCTGAAATCTGTTGGGTCATGGATTGCTGGCAGCTCTAATGCGATAGCGTATACACACGACTCTTCTACGGCTTACTATATTCGTATCTTAATCAAGCGAAACAACGGAAATGCTGTAAGTTCTAATACTGATGTCAATACTCTAATACAGATTTTAGCGGAAGGTCATGACGCTATACGGCAGGAGATTAATTCTATTAGAGATGCGTCAACTAATTTTGAATATGACGAATCTACCTTTTACGGTCTCGCCAAAGCAGCAGGTGACACTACTCAGTCCCAATCCTCAAACGCTGTCGGCACTTACACCGATGAAGCTAAGGCGGCAATACAGAATATGTTTGGGCTTAACGATATGGTTGATGAGTTAACTGATGAAATCTTGTACCTTGATGGGGTTATAAGCAGTAATTTCAGAGAAAATATACAAAATATTGATTTATCAAATTTAACCACATACGGAACGAATGGCTATATAAATGCAACAACTGGGAAATTTGTAGCGCATCAAGGGTATAAAGTTCATTATTTTATTGCAGATGATTCATTCGAAATTTACCACGTTTCAGAAGATACCAATTTTTGTGAAATAGTTGTTTATGAAAATGAACTGTTTGAGCATTTTCTTTCTATTGGAAGTTCAACACAAAGCAATTTACCAGATGAAAACCATAGATTTATAGTTATAAAAGGGAATATTATAGCTGTTGTGTTTGCCAATAATATCACTTCAACAGAATATATAAAAATCGTAAAAAAGGAAATTGAAGATTCTCGTATTGATACGGATACGTTCAAAGACATTCAAATGTTGACAGAAAACATATCGGAAAAAGAAATGATTGTCAATCTGTCAAATCTTACACTTTATGGGGAAACTGGGTATATTAGTACCTATAACGGATTTTTTACTGCGAATCCGTATTACAAGGTATACTATTTTAAATCTGATAAAACGTGCAAAGTATATTATGATGGAGTATATACGGGTTATCTTACAATAGCAGTATATGAAAGTATTTTATTCCAAAATAAATTATATGCGGGGACATCTTTAAATAACAACTTACCGACAAAAAACAACGCTTTCAGCGTAAAAAAGGGTAACGTTATTGCAGTTTGTGTTCCGGTGTCGATTGCATCAGTTGATGCGGTTTTGGTTGCGATGCCGATGATCACAGCGGGATGGATGGAGGGTGTAAATAATCCATCAAAATTCATGAACATCCAGATTAACAAAACAAGTGATACAAAAGTACAGATTACTGTTCCTAATGCCGCAAGAGATAGTTACATTAGATATGAATATACAAAATGTTACAAAAAATGGGATAGTTTGAGCTATATCGATGGAAATGGACAGCAGCAGATTGCTAACAATATTGTAAGCACAGATATTTGGAACAACTATGATATTTACGATGCACACGAGAACCCTATTGCACAAGGGCATTCAAATTTCATTGCAAAAGTGACAGGAGAATTGTATCATATAGGAAATGGTCACGGGAATGAAGTTGCAAAAATGTTCCAGATTATAGCAGATGGAGCAAGTATAGATTTCAATGACTTGATAATAAATGAAACAATTTTTTGTAACGAACTGCGGCTTGTTTTTTTGAGTGATGTATACGCCAATGGAAACACAACCATGGGCGAAAATAACAACTATAATACTAATTATCCTAAGCTTGATACGTCAGGCATCCCGATTGTTAATTTTGAACACCATATGGAAATTACGTATGAAATTGGTAACATTGTTACAGTTGAAAACAAATTGATTATTAAACGCGATAATATTTCTTTTGATCAATGCCACGGCGCAATGCTTCAATGTAAATATGAAGATTTTAGCTATGCAAAAATCAATAACGCGGAAGATACGGTTAATTTTGTGAGTGATTTAGGCGTTGCAAGTATTGTCACGCCAAGTACGATCAACCTCTCCGCGAATCCTATACAAAAATGCAATAAGGCGGAAATGTATGGCAAAAATTTCTATATTTCACAAGAAATGGAAAAAGAAATGCCCACAAATGAAACAGAACCGAGGGTATATTGTTTTTTCTATGATAAAGGATTATTAAAATTCTATTTTTCGCCTATTATAACAACGTTCGCAAAATTCAGTGACGAAAGTAATGAAATATTTAATACTGGAGATATTATAAAAGTAAAAGATATTCGAAAAATAAATGCCAAAATGATTTAAACCACACTTTAACACAGTTAGTTTTTTTGTTAGTTCTTTTAATAAATCTGTGTTTACTGGAGCTTGTTGATGAAGAAGGAGAGGAAAAATGTCCCACCGGAATAAAGCAAAGAATACTATATTTGACGATGTGACAAAACACTTCGACGCAACAGATAACATTAAGATCGGTATGGATGATATCTATATCGTATGGTTTTGTAAGACGCTTCAGAACTGGAAGGCGTTACTGTCGACAACTCTTCCTGACGGTAAATACTATGAGGTGACTTACAATGGCGATAAGAAAGAAACCTACGTCGATGTGTATGTTAAGCTTGATAATTTTGTGGTGAAGGACGAATGAAAGTATTTATTTCACAGCCAACGAATGGTTTTACTGATGATGAGATTCTTGTTGAAAGACATCGTGCTATATTTGCGATAAAGGCTGAATATGGCGACGATGTTGAAATCTTAGACAACTACTTCGAAGACTATGAACCTACCACTGGTAACATAGGTCTTAAGTATCTGGCTAAATCCATTGAGCTTTTAGCAGATGCAGATGCCGTCTATTTTTGCGATGGCTGGAGAAGTGCCAGAGGATGCAAAATCGAGTATCAGTGCGCAAGACAGTATCATATCAAGGTGATAAGGGAATAGGAGATTTGTAATGTCTTTTTTAAAAGGTGTAGATGTGTCGTCGTATAATAATGATATCGACTGGGCTGAGGCATCTAAGCATGTAGATTTTGCTATAATTAGATGCCACCAGAGATATGGGATCGACGAAAAATTTGAACAGAATTACAAAGGATGCATTGATAATAACGTACCGGTAGGAGTCTATAAATTCTCCTATGCAAAGACTATCGGTCAGGCAAGGGCTGAGGCTAGAGAAGTGCTGAAGGTTCTTAACAACAGGCGTCTTCAGTATCCTGTATTTTATGATCTTGAGTGGGAAAGTCAGATCACTTTAGGGTCGTTAAAGATTCAGAAGATCGCGCTTGCTTTCATGAGAGTAATTATCAAAGCGGGGTATGCAGTTGGGATTTATTGCAACGGTCACTGGTACGATAGCTATATTACTCCTTATCTTAAGAAGTACTATCCGTTCTGGGTTGCTTCGTATCCTGCTAACGATACAGGCGAAATTGTCGAAAGGCTTAAACCTAAAAACGTCTTTGGATGGCAGTATTCAGAGCGTGGTAAGGTGCCTGGAATCAGCTCTGGGCTTGCCGATATGGATATATTTTTCATCGATAAAGAAGACGAGTCTAAACCAAAGTCTGAGGCCGATAAGTTCACAAGCGCTGTAACAGCAGATGTGGTTCTTGACAAGGCTAGAAGCTGGCTTGGGCTTAGTGAAGCAGACGGAAGCCATAGACAGATCATCGATATCTACAACTCTTATACTCCTCTTCCTGTTGGGTATAAGGTGCAGTATTCAGATTCCTGGTGCGATGCTACTGTCTCTGCTATATTTATCTCACTTAATGCTACAGACCTTATCGGCGGACCTGAATGCGGGGTAGAGAGGCATATTGAACTCTTTAAGAAAGCTGGGATCTGGATCGAGGATGGGAGCATTACGCCACAGCCTGGAGACCTCATTTGCTATAATTGGGACGACAGCACTCAGCCTAACGACGGGTATGCAGATCATATCGGTATCGTAGAAAAGGTTGAGAGTGGAACCATAACTACAATTGAAGGCAACTCATCTGATATGGTTAAGAGGTGCTATATTCCTGTAGGCTACGGCTTTATAAGAGGATATGCACGGCCTAAGTACGCTTGAGGTTAGTACACCGATAGTATAAGAAAGCACTGATATTATTGAGGTTAAGCGGATTATGAGAAAGCAATTTGATTTTCGGAGGATGTAGCACACCTCATCGATAGACGCGAACCTAAGTAATATCAGTGCTTTTAGATGTGTGTAGAATGATTAAGAGGTGCTATATTTGAGATCGTTAGTACACTATAAGTACATCATGGTATCTTCTCGATTTCTTTCCTGAGCCATTCAATGTCCCTTATAGTGTACACGTTCTCAGTTAAATCTGTGATGCTGTGACCAACGATTCTTTTTATCGCATAGTCATTTACCTCTGCGTTTTTAGCGTTTGTGATAAAGGTCATTCTGCCATCGTGAAACCTGTGTTCTTTGTTAAGGTTAAGTGCATTAAGTATGCGGCTAAGTCTCTTTGTGTTAGACGTTCTGACAAAGTGTTTTAGCTCACCTTCGTCATTCCTCCAGACAAAGAGATATGCTATATTTGACGCAGCGGCTAAGTCGTATAGTTTCTTAACAAGAGGCTTAATTTTCGAATAAATTGGTACGGTGCGGTTTCGTCCGTTTGATGTCTTTGCTCCTCCTGTCATAGTCCAGTTTTCAAGGTCTATATTTTCTATTCGAAGCTCCTCAAGCTCTATTGGACGCCAACCAGAATAGCACTGGATAAGAAGTCCTGTGATAAAAAGATCGTCTTCTTCATGCGCCCATAAGACATCAAGTTCTTCTTTCGTGTATGGTATATGAGCCTTTCTTTCGGACTCGATTTGCCTTGTTACTTCCTTTCCTATCTTTATTGACTTAGCTATATTTTTATCGACAAGATCTCTTTCCATAGCATAATCGAGCATCATAGTGAATACGCTTTTTAATACTTTCTTAGTGTTAAGAGGCACTGACTCGCCATCGATAACGAATTTAACTTGTGACGCCTTAAGCACTTTTATGTCTATATTTTCTATCGATGAGCAGTACTTCCATGCACAAATTATCGTCTTAGTTCTACCGATTGAGATGGTCTTTTTGTAATCTTCCATCCACTTATCGTATAGACCTTTTACCGTTAGACTGGCTGTTAGATCAAACGGGCTCTTGCTATATTCCATGAGAGCTTTGTATGCTTCGTTATAGGTTTCAAAGTATGATACCGGTTTCAAAAGTTTTCCGATGGGTCTACCGTTTTTATCAGTTCCGATAGTCACCATTGCTCGATATGGCTTTCTTAGGTTCTTACCAGTTATTCTTGTGATGCGTCCAAATCCGTTTGGAAGTCGCATTTTCTTTGCTTTGCTATATTTTTTTCCTGGATTTGGCTGATAACCACAGTTTGGGCAAAACGCAGCCTTATCTGATAAGTCGTGTGAACATTCTGGACACTTGATTAACATAATTTCACCTCCTATGGTCATTATATCAAAGTATAAACTCGAAAGCAAGAAGGACAAAGCTATATTTAAAGTAAGATCATATGAAGAAAGAAGATGCCCTATATGCGGAGGAAGCTTAAGTGTTATTGGAAGCAGACTAAGGCATCTGATAACAGAGTCAGGGGATCCTATTGTATTAAGTATACGGAAGTTATCGTGCGATAAATGCGGTAAAATTCACAGCGAACTTCCGGATGCTATATTTCCATATCACAGACTCTGCTCCCTAACGATAAAGTCTATCGTGGCAGGGGATAAGGATAATGCAGTATGTGACGAAGCGTCTTATAGGAGAATAAGATTATGGTGGGCTATATTTAGCAAAAGGTCAGGCGCTTTGTCGATAGAGGATACCTATGAGAAAATTAACGACGGCGTGATTACATATGCGGATTTTCGCAAATTCTTTGTTTTGTATAACGATACGATAAATGATTTAAAAGGAGGATAAGATAATGACGACGAAGATTAACGTTGAGAATGGTACTCGTGAATGGCTTACTGCGATGCCCTTCGATAAACTCATCCAAACGGACCATGGGGCGGTTATGCTCCACGCTACCGGTTGGGAGGTGTTTGTCGATGGCGAGTGGTACGACGAGTACTACGACCCGGATTACGACGTCACTTACCTTGCTAGGTAAAGGCGTATCAAGAAGAAGCTGGCGGCTATATTTAGCTGGCTTCTTTTTTTCGTAATTTTTTTGCTCCTTATAATGAAGACAAAAGCTTTCATAAAGGAGGATAAAGAAATGTTGAATATTGTTCAAGCTATCATTAAAGGTATTGTTGCTATATTCGTAGAGTTTCCAATGTTTATTATGGGAACTGGACTAGTAATAGCATTGATAGGATTGATAGCGGCAATTGTTGCGGCAGTTTGGTTTATGAAGCGTTAAGTACAAAAACGGAGCTGACAGAAATGTTGGCTCCTATATTTTTTTCGTAAATGTTTTCCTTCTTAATATGATACTATTGTTTAGCACAAAGGAGGAAATACTATGAAGGATGAAATAAAATGGATAACACATGAAATCGGATGGCTTGAAGATAGCATTAAACAGTTGAAAAAGGATGTTGAACTTGTAGTGGACTTTATCGATGAAGATAAAATGCATACTGATTCCGCATACTTTTATAGCACGAGTTCAATACTTCATGATTTTGAAGAAATTGAAGATAACATCAATCTCTTAAAAGATGACATTGAACATGTAAAAGAGCAAGCGGATAGCTATGACGAAGATATGGAGCTTAATGAAAACTACATCACATATCTGTTGCATCTTAAAACGCCATTACTTAACGGCTTTATCGATTCCATCAAGAAAAAGTTGTTTAAACGTTAAGTATCGAAAGGAGCTGACAGAAATGTTGGCTCCTATATTTTTTTCGCAAATTTATCTCTTATTATAATGATAGTAATGATAGGTTTTCATGAAAAAGGAGGACAAAAAATGAAAAGGAATACGAAATATGAAAACCCTTATGATACTGTTGGAACATATAAGGGAGACACGATAATTCGTGACGGAATGGGAAACTTACATGATGGCATGAGATGCGGCATATTGGCTTGCCCGTACATCGTAAGTGATGTCGACGGCTGCTGCGCGTGTTATTGCGACATGTATGAGGAATGTAGAAACCATTAATCATGAAGGGGGCTTTGGCTCCCTTATATTTTTTTTAAAAGGAGGACAAAAATCATGACAAAAGTACAAACCGAACGTGTGAAAGATAAAGTCGATCTTTTAAGAAATCAGATAGAAGATCTCAGGCGTGAGTATATGATGCTTTACGGTCTTATTGATCCGTCTAAGCATGAAGAAGCTAAAGAAATTGCTGGACATATTGGACATATTTACGGAAACATCGATGCCACCCTTATCGAAATTGAAGTTCCTTTATACTACGATAGCATACACACTTAAAGCATACTTTAGATCATTCATAAGCTATATTCTCGTTATCATAAGAAAAGGAGGATCATAACTTATGAATGATTTGATATGGCGAAATGGTAACGTGCCGGTGTCTGTTGCAGCTAAAGTCTATGGGAAAGATCCATCGTGGATAAGAGCTGGCATCATATCAGGATGGCTTCCGATAGGCATAGCTGTAAGACACGGTAAGCAGATAACCGACGTGAAAGACATATCAACAAAGAAAGGACGGATCACTTATCAGATCTCTCCGAAAAAGCTATACGAAGAGACAGGCTATATTTGGAGGGGAGAGCGATGAGAACGTCAGTATCGGTGAATAGTAAGTATTACATTAGTAAGCATCGGTTCCTGGAACTTAGACATTTCTGTCTGCAATACAGAGAGTGGAAAAAGGCTATATTAGAGCCCATAAAAGCCACGAGAAGGCCCTTAAATGCCCCTGTAAGCCATTCTAACAAAGTCTATGATGAAACATCTATGCTGGCGTCTAAAAGGGCTGAAATGGGGCTATATTTGCAAATGGTGGAACGCACATGCTATGAAGCAGATAGCGTGATAGGTAAGTGGATTCTTATCGGAGTAACTGAAGGTGCGTCGTTTGATACACTTAAAGCTAAGTATGAAATCCCGTGTGAAAGAAACATGTACTACGATAGATTTAGGAAGTTCTTCTGGCTCCTTGACAAGAAGAGGTGAATGGTGTACTATTGCTATATTCTTTTAAGGAGGTATGGCAATGAAAAGAATAATACGTATAAGAATAAGCAGCGGCCATAGTAAAGGTAAACTTCTTTTAATGTGTCTGTTTGGAGGATGGTTTGGTCTTCATCGATATGCTGAAGGCGAGATCGGGATGGGCATACTTTATACATGCACTTTTGGGCTATTTTTGATAGGATGGATTGTTGACTTTTTCAGAATACTTTTCTCATAAATCGTAAATTTTTCTCCTTGTATAATGAAGACAATAATATTCATTTAATAAGGAGGATAAAAAAATGAAGAACTTATTGATGACAATTAGTAAGGTTGTAGGCTATTGGATTGGCCGTGTTATAATCATTTGCGTGCTTGAATGGTTGTACTTTAACACCTACTTGCTTGACGATATTTATTATCTGCCAGTAGGTAAATTCATGCTATATCAGCATGTGGAGATTATAACATACTATCTAGCTGAATTCCTTACGTTATATGCAATATTAAGAATGATAATAAGGGAGGTAAATGGATATTATATAAAAGAATGTTAAACACAAACGGAGCTGGGAAAAATCCTGGCTCCTATTTTTTTCGCAAGTTATTCTTTTCTTAATATGAAACTATAAAACACATTCACAAGAAAGGAGAAACTTAACAATGAGTAAGGCTTATTGGAAAGACAAATTCTTAGAAGCTGAAAAAGAAGCATTCGAAAGAGGCGAGCTCGATCGGTTAAAGCAGAACGATGGAGTTTATACTTTCAAGATGCTTCAGGCGCTAAGGGATATGGCTGAAAACGATGTCTATCCTGATTTCAGATTTTCCGATATAACTTGTAATGTATGGAGTATGTTTCGTTAACACAAAGGGCAGCTGGTCGAAGTATGACTGGCTGCTATTTTTTTTTCGCATTTTTTCTTCTTTGCATAATGGAACTATTAATAATTTACATACACAAAGGAGGAAGAAACAATGAACGAAAAGTATTTTGCAATTATGATCGGAAGATGCGTAAACGTTGTTGGTAAAGAAAGGTCGGATTCTATCAAGGATCAGGTTATCAACGAAGCTAGTAAGAGAAAGGTGAGCATTAACTCAAATCAAGTTTGGGTTAAACGGCAACTTCTTATGCGGCTTCGGAAGGAAGCTATATTTGAACTTGAGAAGATTCACGACCGATCGAGTGAAATTGCCAACATCTTGGGCATTTCCGAAGGATTGGTAAGAAGAATTCGTGCAGAGAAAACTGCTGTATAAAAAAGGTTCCACGATAAAGTTAAGAGCTGGTCAGAAATGACTGGCTCTTTTTCTTTCACAACCGCATATAAGTAACCAAAAGGCGTGCTATATTTGTAAAAAGGGAGGACAAGAAAAATGGATGAAATCGCTCGCATTCGTGTTACTCAAGAAAATGCTGCACGAATTATTAACATCGTGGAACTGGAACATCGTAGCTTTTTAAAAAACCTTAATCTTACTGGGCTCAACCTTGCCGGTGCTGATCTTAGCTGCTTACACATTAGTAATGTTGATTTTTCTGGTGCAGATTTAACAGGAGCAACTTTAAATGATAGTCATATTATTAACTCTATATTTGATGACGCCAAACTCGACAACACTATTATGTACCGTTGCGATGTTGATAATTGTTCATTTGTAAGGGCAAACTTGTCTGGATGCAATCTAATGCGTGCGTCTTTACACAATTCGAATTTTGCTTCTGCAAAAATTAGAAATGCTGATTTAGTTAGAGCAAATGTTTTCGGATCTATATTCACAGGAGCAGACTTAACTGGTGCTGATATACGTGACGCTGAAGAAATAAACGATTCGTTCAACGATGCAATAGTAGATTATCCGATGAAGTGTCCGGAAAAGGGATCATTTATAGGATGGAAAAAATGCTATGGCTATACAGACTATAAAAGAAGGAATTTTCTTGTTATGCTTGAGATTCCTGAAGATGCGAAAAGAGTTTCTGGTGCAGAACGTAAATGTCGTTGCGATAAAGCTATTGTAAGAGCTATATTGCCGTTTGATGCACTTGAAGAATTTATGCCTCCTACCGAAACAACGGTGCATTCTATATATGATCCTACGTTTGAATACAGACTTGGAGAAACTGTTCATGTTAACAATTTTGACGATAACAGATGGCATGTATGTGCACCTGGAATTCATTTCTTTATGAGCAAAGTAGGCGCTATGTATTACTAAATCGCAATAATTTCTCCTTGTTAAATGAAACTAATGTTTACATATGAAAGGAGAAAAGTTATGTATTACGAAGAACTTGAGTGGAGAAAAGTGTCTACTAACGATAAGAAAATGCTACAGAATTTGCGGCTGGAGTGTGAACGGGATAAAGTACGATATAACATATCGCGTGACAATCCCGACTATCCGCCTGCTATATTTATGTTATGCACTTATGGTTGGTTTAGAAGGATGAAGTTAATGTTCGGAATACGGAAGTTCTGACATGTGCATTAGATTTCCGAAGAGAGGTTGCTATATTTAGTGGCCTCTCTTTGTTTCGCATTTTTTCTTCTTTGTAATATGAAACTAATGAACACATGTATACATACACAAAGGAGGAAAAGAAAATGAAGGAATTTTTAGCAAGAGTGAGTGTAAAATTTGTTGGACTGTCAGCCATTGCTATATTGGCGTGGCCATGGATATGCGGAGATCAGGAAGGGATTCGCATTATGATGGAAACGCCTATTACGGCTGCTGACGTGTGGTTTTGTATTCCGCTCTTTGGCGGTATTTTAGTTCTGTCAGTAGCATTAACGCTTGTGTTATACACAAAAGAGTTTATTTGAGTTTCAACGGGAGCTGCTATATTTAATAGTGGCTCCTAGTTTTTTTTATCACTCTTTACTCAAGATCAGGAGGACTCTATCATGCGTATTACGGACGAAGCGGTTATGGATGTTGTGAAATCTATCGATAAGTTTGACTCTATGAAAGACTATATTTTAGTTAAGGCTGTTCCGATTGAAGAGATTGACAACAACGTTTATAACAAGGTTATCGGCGATGTAGCACTTAAGATAAGCGTTTTGGTTAGTATTGATACCGACACAATTAATATGATATCGCCGAGCAAAGAAGTGGTAAAAAACTGGGGGCTTACAGATGATGAGCTTTTCGATTTGGCGTTTGAGAATATGAAGCGCATATTTAGACCTAAGTTTATGACATTGCTTGATGCGGTAACTAAAGACCGGATATTATACGATGAAGACAGCTCTATATTTGAAGAGCATTATGATTCTGTAGCTATCTTTACGCTTGTGAATTTTAGTTATTTAAACAACTCAGCATTCATTTTCGATAAAGAAATCAGAAGAAAAATTAGTGAAATTTTTGGAGAAGATTACTATATTTCGTTTATCAGCAAGAATGAAGTGGTAATGTGTCCTATTTCATTATGTGGTAGAACTGTTTTGAAAGATACTCTTGACGATGTTATCGACGCTGAAGTAACTCCTAAGGACTTCTTATCTCGCAGTGTTTACAGGTACTTCTCTAAGTACGACGTAATATCTGCGCTCGTAAATTAATTGTTTCTCTATATGGAACTATTAACAATCTATTTTTCATAACGAAAGGAGAACGAAGATGTTTGGACGAAAGAAAAAGGCAAAAACAAAAGAACTTAGCACACTGGAAAAAGAAATGGCTAGAGCGCAGGCTCAGTTAGCCAAGACCGATCCATCGACGAAGGCTTATGACGAGTTGCTGTCCAGAATCAAGACTTTGGAAGAACTTATCGAGAAAGAGGAAGGCAGAGTCCATCCTAAGAAGGATAAATTAACCAAAGCTGAGAAATGGACGATTGGTCTCACAGCCTTTTCAGTTATTGGAACGATGGCGCTGGAGCAATCTGGCCATATTGTCGGCAGGAGCTTTGTTCGTCGAATAATGCCCGGGCCGAAGGTAGACATGAAGATCGATCCGAGTAGAAAGGCAGAGAATAAGCGTAGATAGGACCTAAAAATCGGGGGTTGGCTTAAATGCTGGCCCCTGATTCTATCACGATAGGAGGTTTATCATGCTATATTTAACGCCAAATGAATTGTTTGAAGCTTTGTATGAACGTAAGCACACTCAAACAGATATTGATTTAAGCTATTGCGTTATGAATGGCGCATATCTACTTGGAACGAACTTCACAGAGGCTGACTTAACCGGATCTCAGTTAAGGAATGCAAATCTACATGGAGCTATATTTGCATATGCCAACCTGACAAAAACAGATTTGCGTGATAGCGATTTGACCAGGATTACTTTGACGAATGCAAATCTTGACTATGCGAATCTTAGAGGCGTTGACTTAAAAGGATCGCATTGCAAGAACGCTATATTTAAGTCAGCAAACCTTCAATTAGCTGATATGAGGTGGGGCGATTTCGAGGGAGCGGACTTTACAGGAGCAGATCTTAGAGGCGTAGACTTTAGCGGTGCAAATCTTAAGAATGCTATATTCTTAAGGGCAGACTTGACATGCGCTAAGCTCACATACGCATGCCTTGAAGGAGCTAACTTAACGCTATCAACGCTGAACGAGGCGAACTTAACAGCTGCGAATCTGTCTGATGCGGTATTCGAATATGCGTCTATCACAAATGCTATATTTACTGAAGCTTACTTAGATTATGCAGACTTTAGAAATACTGACATAAGTAAAGCGATCGTAAATATCTTGCCTTGTTAGATGGAACTAGTAGTCTATATTTCAAAAGGAGAACTTTATCATGAAAAAAGGAACTAGAGTCATTGTGCAGGGCATCGTTACAGCATTTTTAGCTGCCGGAAATGTGATTTTAGGCATTTATGCTCTGAAATCTACAAGAGATGGTGGCGAAGAGTACGAGGTTATGGACGAGGACGAGTTCGAAGAAATGAAACGGAAAGGCGTCATCAAAGAGAAGTAAGACATAGCTCTATAAGACTTGAGGAGCTGCTATATTCATAGTGGCTCCTTTTTTTTTTTTTTTCGTAAAAAGTTAGCCTTCTTATATGGAACTGTTAATACTATATTTTTAAGGAGGACAAAAAAATGAAAAAGAAGTATCTTATAATGAGC
>ERZ809472.6-NODE-6-length-51357-cov-12.375171_pt1 | contig 51357 bp, 41 predicted proteins | sample MGYA00521274_ERZ809472 | MGnify/ENA primary metagenome ERZ809472 (study PRJEB31581, sample SAMEA3312791) | metagenome | study: EMG produced TPA metagenomics assembly of the PRJEB8939 data set (Metagenomic analyses of Rumen microbiomes reveals... | reverse complement strand
TCTCGGCATTCCTGCTGAACCGCTCTTCCGATCTGCTAGTCCTGTCGCGAACTCTCGCTGTTGGTCAAGGCACTGCGGGCGGTGAGCACGTCGAGGCGCAGCTGCAGGACATCGTTCTGGCTGATAGTGCCCATCTCGCGCTTGGCCAGTGCCACCTCGTAGAGCTTCTCGGCGGTCTGCAGGTTTTGGCGGGCGATGTTTACCCGTTCGCCGGCCAGCAGGAGGTTGAAGTAGAGGTTGATGGCCTGCATGGCCACCTGCTCGGTCTCGGTGAGGAAGCGCGCCTGCGCCTCGCGGTAGCGCAGCGGCTCGATACGGCGGTCCCACTTCAGGTGGTTCACGCTGAAGAGGGGCTGCGAGAGGGTGACGGCCACGGGGATGGACATAAACTGATTGTCCGTGCCGCCGCTGCCTGACTGGTGCAGATAGTCGAGCGATGACTCCACGGAGAGTGTGCCGCCCGTGGGCCATAGCTTCTGCGTGATGTTCACCGCACCGTCGAGGCCGAGATAGTCGTTGCGCACGAACGATAGTCCGCCGTCGGCCTGCTGGTAGGAGCTGTAGCGCTTGTTGTACGAGGGCAGCGTGCCCGACAGCGACACCTCGGGCAGCATGTCGGCCTTGTAGCTGCGCCACTGCCAGTAGGCCGAGCGCAGTTCGCCCAGGGCCACGGCTGCGTCGATGCTCTGGCGGCGCGCCATCGCGATGCAGTCGTCGAGCGAAAGGCGGAGCGTGTCAGTTACAGACCCCACCCCTGACCCCTCCCCTTCAAGGGAGGGGAGCGGCTGCGCCAGAGCCGCAAGTGGCCATAGTGCCAGACAGAGACATACAAATTTATTCATGGCGCAAGGCTTCAACTGGACGTTTGTACATGGCGATGAACGTGGGCACGACCATGCCGAGGGTGACGATGGCGAGCAGCAGGAGATACTGGACGGCGCAGACGATGAGATAGTGCAGGCCGAAGTTGTGTACCCAGTCGGTCTCCTGGCCTGTGCCGCTCATGGTGAAGCCGTGGGCGAGGCCGACGTTGACGGCGAACTGCAGCCAGACGATTTGTCCGATGATGGCAGCGACGAGCGTGAGCAGGGCGGCCTCGCGCCAGAGCATGAAGAAGATGTGGCGGCGCTTGGCCCCGAAACTACGCATGATGCCGATGTCCTCCGTGCGCTTGCGGATTTGCAGCCAGAAGGTGCCGAGGGTACCGAGGATGACGTTCAGCAGCAACAGGGCAATGAAGGTTCCCATGATGGAGAGTTGCATGCTGATGTCCAGCGACCATAAATTGCGCTCGTAGTCGGTATATGTATTGACAGATCCGAGGCCGTAATTGCCTGTCAGGAGGGCGAGCTGCGCGTCCTGTTCGCCCATCTTGATGACGAAAGCAGTAGCGTCGGCCTCAGGACGCAGACGGATGAGCATTTTTGTATTGGTGCTGGCCAGAGCAGTGCGACGGGTGAGGATGATGTAGCTATATCGTTCGTTGGGACGCAGGCGGAAGTCTTCAACGACGCCGGCAACGGTATAGCGGGCTACGACCGTCCGTCCTTGGGCCAGGGCAGGGTCGCTGTAGTCGTTTTCTACAATGCGTCGGCCAACGGCCTGTTCGGTGCCGAAGAGGGCGAGGGCCATAGAACGGGTGATGACAGCACCATCTTCTGGGCAGTCTTTACTGAGGATGTCGGCAGAGGGGCTACCAGTTACGGGTCTGAGGCCGAGGGTTTCGAAGAACTGCTCTCCGAGGATGAAAGCCTCCTGATAGGCACCACAGCTACGAGTGGTGTCGGCTTCAGCGCAGTAGTTGCGGAGGTAGTAGCCTGCATAACTGTCGAGGAAGCCTGCGGACTGGACTTCGGGGAGAGCACGGACTTTGTCGCGAAGGGTGGAGAGATTAGCGAGAGCATGCATGGCTTCGCGCTCTTCAGGAGAGAGACGGGCGGTGTCGGCCTCGGTGAAACCATTGGGAATGGAGCCCGGATGCTCAATGGGCTTGGCGTTGTTGGAGAAACCCACCGTTCCCACCAGTAGATGGTCACGCTCGAAGTCACCGGAGGGGCGGCAGAGGTAAGTGTCGTATGTGGTGACGACGAAGTAGTCGAGCAAATAGAAGCTAAGCACTGCTACGAGGGCTATCTCTATCACTATCCAAGCGTTCTGGCGGCGATGTGCCCAAAAGTTCTTGAGAGTCTGGTTCATCTTTTCTGATTTAGGGATTCGACAATCGGTTTGCGGAGCGAGTGCCACGCGGGCAGCAGAGCGGCCATGAGATTGAGTACGGCGCAGCAGAGGAATGCAACAAGGAAGAGTGTCGGCGTGAAGAACATCCGGAAGTCGAGACTCATGTCGTTGCTTACCCGACTGAGTCCATTGAACATGTTGTGGACTATCTCGGTTTCGCTGATGGCAGTGATGAAAAGCCACGATAGCAACCAGCCGACGATGCCGCCAAGGAGTGTCAGCACAAGATTTTCGTGGATGACTTCGTTTAATAGTGTGCGCCGCTTGCCGCCGAAAGCCTTGCGGATGCCCATCTCGGCGCGGCGAGCCTCCATGCGGTTCGACATCAGTCCACTCAGGTTGATGGCGGGTAACAGCAGGAAGAGCAACATCAGCAGTGCTGGCGGCATCAGTTCCTTGGCTTTCATCGCGAGGTTCTGGCCATCGGCGTGGCTGAAAAAGTTCAACTTGTTGAAGAAGTGCGTGTCGGCATCAATCCGCCATTCTCCCCAATCTTTGCCGAGTCGCGTGTTCATCACGGCATTATATTGTCGTCGTAACGGCTCTACCTCGTCGAGGAAGTCCTCGCGGCTGTAGCCCTCGCGCAACAGTAGCCGCACGTTGAGTTGGCCGGAGTAACTGACTTGGTCGATACAGTGGTCTGGATTCGTGTAATCGCCGACTTCGACTGAATAAGGAATGTAGATGTCGGCTGCGACATTCTCCATCAACGTACTCACCGCCTTGATTACTCCTGTGACGCGGAATGAGTGGGAGCCGCTGCTGTTGTCGATGCTCACATGCGTGGCATCGCCGATCTGCTCGGCCACCTTGTCGGTGATGACGCATACGCGCTCGCCTTGTCGGAACTCCTTCTCGGAGAAGGGACGTCCGCTGAGAAACGTTAGCTCGTAGAGGCGGAAGAAACTGGGGTCGGTGCGCAGGGCATAAGCGGCAGTTTTATGCTGCTGCGTCTCATCGCCAACAATCAGGAAGGCATTATCGATGCCAGTAGCGGCCTCAATGCACTTCAGCCGTCGGAAGCACGAGTCGAGGGCGGCTGTGGAGTAGCGCATGTCGAACTCACGGCCATTTTCGGCCAGCGACTTGGTGAAGAAGCCGAAAAGGGGATAGAGCGTTCGGCTGCGGTTCGACTCCGGCGGAATGTCCGCCAGCTTGATGTTCAAGAAGATGGCCACCACCATCGCCGAGGCGATGGCCACCGCTGTGCCGGCGATGTAAATCGTCGAGAAGAGCCTGTCCTCGCGGATGAGGGCGAAGGCGTGACGAATAAAGCGCAGCATAATTCGTGAAATTTGTGAAATTCGTGTAATTCGTGTAATTCGTGTAATTCGTGGTTCAGAAAATCTGTCGTCCGTCGAGGAACTTGATAATCCTGTCGGTCTGTTCGGCCTGCTTTTCGTTGTGCGTCACCATGACGATGGTGCGGCCGTCCTCCTTGTTCAGTTTGTGCAGCAGTTCCATGATTTCGGCACCCATCTTCGAGTCGAGGTTACCCGTCGGCTCGTCGGCGAGGAGGATTTCGGGGTTGCCGATGATGGCGCGGGCGATGGCCACGCGCTGGCACTGTCCGCCGGAGAGCTGCGTGGGGCGGTGCTTCATGCGGTGCAATAGACCGACGCGCTCGATGACCTCCTTCGCCAGACGGATGCGCTCGCTGCTGCGCACGCCGCGGTAGATGAGCGGCAGCTGCACGTTGTCGATGACGTTGAGCGTCGGGATGAGGTGGAACGACTGGAAGACGAAGCCCAGCGTCTTGTTGCGCAGCTCCGCCATCTGGTTGTCGCTCATCTTCGGGTCGATGCGCTGTCCGCACAGCTCAATCTCGCCGCTCGTCGGCTCGTCCAAGAGTCCCATGATGTTGAGCAGCGTTGATTTTCCGCAGCCCGACGGCCCCATGATGCTCAGGAACTCGCCCTTCTTCACTTCGATGTTCACATTTTCCAACGCCTGTGTCTCCACTTCGTCGGTACGGTAGATCTTGTTGATCCCTGTCAGTTTGATTACTGTTTCCATAATTCTGTTGTTTTTATTGTTACACTAATTTTGGTTCTTCCATGATTTTATGTGGGTACTTCTATAGATAAGTGCCACTATTTTGCCATTATCCTAACAATTTCCGTGCCAAAAACGTAACTCGTTGATAATCAGTAATGGCATCAAAAACAACTGTCCATTTCCGGACACTTGACTGTTCGGAAATGGACAGTTTGCTTGTACAAGAGAAAGCCTTGGGTTACATATACTGTAGCGCGTCAGTGTAGGGGCCTACCTCTACACTGACAAGAAACCCTGGTCAGTTTTATGGATTGAACGCAGAGTGGCGCATATCGCTCTCTGCGCCCTCTTTTTATGCAATAAGAAAAACTCTCTTTCTCTGCGCCTCTGCGTTTGTTTTGTTGAAAAAGGCTGATTCTCAGTACAAGAATCCCACTAACCACAAAGGTAGTTTCTTGCCGATGGGGAACTCCATAGAATCGGCCAGGATATACGAATCGGGAATGCCTGCTATCTGGTCGAAGGACTTATCCTTGCCGCCCACCTCAATGGTTATCTTCCCGTCTATTCTAAAGTCGCCCTGAGCCTTGCCATATTCCACCGTATGATTTGCCGACAGTTGGCTCACCACAAAACACTCACGTACAGTACCCACTATTTCTTTTGAACTTAAGGCATAGAACATGTTGGGATTATGAAGGTATATCTTGTCGGGTTTCTGCATCTTGCTCACCGACTTGTTGTCTGTATAGAGCAAGGTCAGCAGCTCTGCTTTCTGCATACTCGCAAGATAACCTAACACGGTCGTCTTGTTGATTTCAAGATAAGACGACAATTTGGCGATATTCACATCGTAAGGCACGTTATTGGCCAGAAACATCAGCATGGCCTTCAGTTTGCGCGTATAGGCAGGATCCACGCCACAGAACTGCGTCATCTCCTGGTCGATGATGAAACTGACCACGTTTTCTATACGACTGTAGTACTCCTGTTCGTCTCCATCGTAGAAAGGATAATAGCCTACGCGCAGATACTCTTCGAAGAGTGCCTGAGGCTGACAAATCTCGCAAACCTTCTGACAAATACTATCTGCATCGTTCAGAATCTCATCTAAAGTATAGGCAGGCAATTCTATACCTTTGTAGAATCGTAAAAATTCACGGAATGAGAGTCCCGTCATATCGTAATTAAGCACCCGGCGTGACAAGTCGGCATCGGCGTTCAAAATCTGTAGTAGCGACGAACCCGTAAAGGTAATCTTGAGGTCGGGCCAAAGGTCGATAATCTCTTTGATTTCCTTGCTCCACATAGGGTACTTATGCACCTCATCGAGGAAAAGATGCTTACCACCCATCAGGTGAAAACGCTCTGCCACTTCAAGCAGTGTATGGTTGGTGAAATACATGCTATCCATAACACAATAGAGTGCCTCACCCGCATTCACACCATACGTCCGTCGGATGTATTGGCGCATCAGCGTCGTTTTGCCAACGCCGCGCGACCCGCGTATAGACACCAACTGCTTCTCCCAGTTAATCACATCCATCTGCTGGCGGACTATCGCCATGCTTACCTGTGATACCAATATCCGATGCTTCTTATAAAGAGTTTCCATATCATAACACCTTTTTATCGACCGCAAAGGTAAAAAGAGTTATCGTAATAACCAAATATTTTACGAAAAAGGTTATCGCAATAAACGATTTTTGCAGGAAATCGCTTATTGAGACAACCTTTTCTACTCATCCCTGAGCGCATTGGTGATGCTCGTCCTCACAATCTTCAGGGCTGGGATGGCGGTGCCGATGAGGACGGTACACAGTATGATGATATACACGATGGCAGAGACGATGAGGAAGTGAGGCCAGAAGCGGTCGGGCCAGCGGAGGTCGGTGGGCAGGTCGAGGCCGACGTTGGTGTAGAGCTTCTCACAATACTCAAAGCCATTCTCTATGATGAGGCCGCTGTAAGCATAGTTCAGGTAGATGATGCAGCCAATGACGACGGCGACGGTGGCTAATAGGGCGTTCTGAAGCAGGAAGTCGAAGAGCACACGCCAGCGGGTGGCCCCGAAGGCACGGCGCACGCCGCACTCCTCCGTGCGCCGCTTGGCGTGAAGCCACACGGTGCCTATCACGGCCAACATCAGGTTGATGAGGAAGAACAGTGCCAATGCCAAACAGCGGTTCACCTCTTGCGTGCGGCCAGCGTCGAGTTCCATTTGCCGGAGATGCTCGTCGAAGGTCATGAGGCGGCTGATACGGTTGAAGCCGGTCTTTCCGCTGCGGATGAGGTCAGGGCCATGCTCCTCCACGAAGCGGTGGGCATCGATGCCGTCCTTCAGGCGGATGACGTAGTGGCAACGGGTGTGTTGCAGTTCTTCGGGCCTGATGATGTGCGAGCGCAGGGTAGTGGCCACCGACTTGCGGAAGTCCTCCACCACGCCGGCCACCGTCACCACGTATGGCTCATTATAGCAGATGGTGAAGCGACGGCCCACCACGTCGGCAGTGCCAAATAGCGCAATGGCTCCCGAGCGCGTCAGCACCACCTGCCGGTCTTGCATTCTGATTTGTGATAGTTGTTCTGCCGACGGACTGCCCGGCAGGGGGCGTAGGCCGTAGGTCTCGAAGAAACGGGAGTCGGGCACGAAGTTGATGTTGGTCACATACATGGTGTCACCCTCGATGCAGCACTGGGAGTAGGCTTGAATGGTATAACCGACGGAGCCGTAATCGTCGCCGTAGAGATAGACCGATGCCACGCCCTCCACGTCCGAGAGCTGACGCAACATCTGTTGGCGGCGACTCTCCGTTATATTGTATGGACTTAGCTGTTCACCATTCTCGTCAGTCTCATAGGTGTCTCCCACTTGACACTCGGCATATAGAAGTTGGTCGCTGTCGTAGCCTAATGGTAACCAGCGATAATAGAGATTGACCACGGCGGGGTCGAACACCGCCCAAGCTACGACTGTAATAACGACCAGTTCCACAAAGAGCCAACTTTTGGCATTGATGATATTCAGTTTTGTTTTCATCTCTTTTCCATCATTGATTCCACAATAGGTTTTCTAAGGCTCCACCAGGCCGGCACCACGGCGGCGAGTAAATTAAGCAGCATGATAGCGGCGAAGGCTCCGGCGAAGAGTATCGGCGCGAAGAGCATCTCGCCCTCTACGACAGGAGCCGTAGCAAGCGTGCTGTTGTCGAAGAACATGCCGAGGATTTCCCTGCGCAGGCCGTAGATGGCGAGCCACGAAAGGACGAGACCGATAAGTCCGCCGATGGTGGTCAGCACGAGATTTTCTATGACCACTTGGTTTAGGAGCGTGCTACGACGGGCACCGAAGGTCTTGCGCACGGCCATCTCTGCCGACCGCCGCTCCATGCGTCCCGCCACGATGCCGCAGAGGTTCAATGCAGGCACAAAGAGCAACACGAACAGGATGCCCGCATAGTGGCGTACAAGCTGCCAGCCCGTGACCACAGTGAACACATCGTCGCGATTCTCTGAGCGGAGTACGTGCATCGGGTGGGTTTCCATGTCCCTGGTCAGCACTGTCTTCATTTTTACGCCCTCACCAAAACCGAATTGCGGCAGTTTCTCAGGGTGCGACTGCTGGAGGCGTGCCGCCAAATCGTCCAGTTCCTGTTTCAAGGCCCGTAAATGCCCATTGTCGCTCACGGTGGCAACGATGGAAAAGAAACCTTGGTATACTGCGCCGAAGTTTATTTCTTTTAAGGTGTAGGGGGTGATGATGTCGGCATAGCTGTCGGGGGTGAGCTGGCTGCCGCCGCGTATCACGCCCACGATGCGTACATCGGGATTGTTTTCCATCGTTATCGTCCGTCCGATGGCATCCGCGCCCTTGCCAAAGAGTCGCTCGGCGAGTGCTTCGGTGATGACGCAGACCGTCTCTTTCCCCTCCACCTCCTTGTGCGTGAAGGGCCGTCCGCTCACGAAATCGTAGGCGTAGATCTTGAAGAAGTCGGCACTAACCTCATTACAGATGACATCGAGGTACTCGTCCTTGCCGCGTATAACCGACGTGCGACACCGTTCTTCCGTCTTGCCTGTTCCCGCCGCCAACAGCGTGGGCGAGCAGTACTCGATGTTCGGACTCTTCTGAAACCACTCCTCAAAGGCTTTGGCACTGAAGCACGTCTGCCCCATCCCGCCATTGTCGGCCTCAATGCGGATGCCCTCGAAATAGACCGTCCGCGCCCGGTTCGGCTCGGGGTAGATGGGTGCCAGCTTGATGTAATAGACCACGGCCATCACCATCGTAAAGGCAATGGCCAGAGCCGTTCCCACAATATAAATGCTGGAGAACAGCCGTTCCTCGCGCATCATGGCGAGTGCTTGTCGTAAATATCTCATATCTTTAGCGAATATTGTTCTGCCATTATCCTAACAATTTCCGTGCCAAAAACGTAACTTGCTGATAATGAGCAATGACATGAAAAGCAAGTGTCCATTTCCGGACACTCTGCTGTTCGGAAATGGACACTTTGCGTCAATAAAAAAGCAGGGGCTTTACTCCTGCCTATTACAAACTGACTATGATTACACCGCCACGCCCGTCCGCATTACCTCGCGGTAGATGGGCGAGTCCTCGCCGTTCTCTAAGAGGATAGGCTCGATGTAGCAACTGATGTTGTCGGTAGCGCGACCAAGAGATACGGCCGTGTCCCACCACGTGCCTTCCTCTATCTTGGGCACGATGACAGCCACGTCGATGTCACTCCACTCATTAGGGCAATCCTTAGCGTAGGAACCGAACATCATCACCTTCATCGCCGGGTCAAAGCGGGGGGCGATTGCCTCCTTGTAGCGACGCACCAGTTCCAAGGCGAACTCCTTGGGCAGGATGCCCTGTATAGTGTCTGGCGTGAAGTCTATCGGGTCGATGACTTTTCCTTTAGCTTTTCGAGTATCCATGATTTCGGGTACAATGTTTTTACTATATGGCAATAGGCTTGGCAGAAAAAGTGTTGAAAACTACTCGTCCAACGTTAGTGTGAGAACCGTGGGGAGAGGCTGCGATAGGCTTCGTAGCCGCCTGTATCGGAGGGATAGATGATGGTGTCGATGAAATAGAAATTGTCATCCTCATCTACCAGCACGTTGCCATCAACTGCATCGAAGATGTCGTGCTGGCCGTTGGTATAGTATTCACTGTTGTCCTCTGGGTGGAAGCCAAGTCGCAGAAACTCGTCGTGAATCTCTTGCTTGGTGGCGAGACGGGCATTTTGCACAAACCGCTGTACCAATACAGCACAGACTTTACCGTCACGGTTCTCGGCAAAGCCAATCATACGATAAGGACAATCTGGGAAATACCTGTTGTGTGCCTTGATACGCTCGAAGAAAGAGGTGAGGTTATCATCGGAATATCGGAAATCGTTGAGCTTGACGATTTCCTTAAGGTTGGGGGAAAGATAAGTCTCATTCTCAGACCCACGGTCGAAGAAGTCACCGAACTGGCTGCGGTCGCTGAACCAGCAGCCTTGCTCCTCGGCCCATTTGCGGAGTCTTACCATTTGGACTGTCTTGCAAGCCGTTGTTCCCGCAAGAGCCTCAATCTCCTCAAGCACTCGGTTCGCGAAAGCGGATGCGCTTCCCAGTATGCCATCTTTTCCATTTTCTTGGCATTCACCATCTTGTGATAATCGTTCAGAATAATCTCCATTCATTGAATCTTTATTGGGTTGACGGTGCAAAGATAATGTTTTTTATTGACACCCACAAATTTTACTTTGTTTTATTGCATGTTTCACTCACCCCTCAGTGACTCTTTAATTCCCGTTCTGGTGATTTCCATTTAGCTCCTTTTCAGCCACAACCTGAACACAGGATCTTCAAGGAACACGCCATCTTTGGTGGTGTCGATAAGTTCGCGATCACGAAGAGCAGTCATGATGCGTGAGATATTCGATTTGGTTCCAAGGTTATATTGTTCAAGGATGGCCTTGCTGCCGAAGTCTGAATGTACGCCATCGCAAATGGCGCGGATGAAGTTCAGCTGGTAGGATGTCAGCCCCTGAATATGCTGCTCGAACAATCCGGAACACTGAGCCATAAGTGCCTGTACTCCATTCCCGAAGTCCTGTTCTGTGGTCTCCTTGTCCGTCTCTGCCAGAACATTCCAGGCCAGTTGCTGGACGTAAGAGGAATGTCCCTCTACTGTCTCACATATTTTTTGAGCCAACGCTTCCGATATATGCTTACCTTGACTTTCGAAGCGGCTGCAGATGAATGTCACCCAGTCGGATGTAGGAATCTTGTCAAGGTACATCATTTCGCCAAACTGATAGAATGGCATCTTATGATTCTGAAACAGTTTCGTCATCAAGTGTTTTTTACTGCCGAAGAGACAGTAGGAAACGTTGTGCTGATGCTGCCAGATGCCACGAAGGCGTTTTTGAACGGTCAGTGAATCGCTGAATTCTCCAATCTGCTGAAACTCATCTATACATATAACAAGGTGTACGCCCTGTTCTTTGGCTATCAATTCTGGCAGTTGCAGGATTTCTTCGGGCTGATAGTTCTGGGGAGTGATGCCTAATGATAATGACATCTCTGACATAGGTTCTGGCGAGAAAGCTATCTTGGGCGTGAGCCTGACTAAAAAACGCTTGATGTTCTCGAATATCTGTTCTGTCTTTGTGGCTGTCTCTTTTATCAAGACAGAGGCGAAACGATTGTAGAAGTCGTATTCACTACGGCAATCGTAGATGTCTATGAAAATCACCTTGATGGTGGGATTGGTAATTTCCGACTTCACCTTCTTCACAATGGAACTTTTGCCCATACGACGGGGTGAGACGAGTATCACGTTGATGCCGTTCTCGAAATCCAGCTTTAGCCTTTTGGTCTCCTGCACTCTGTCTGTAAAGTTTTCGCCTTCAACAGACATTCCATATACAAATGCCCTATTCATAATCTTCTGATTGTATCGTCATTCGGCTGCAAATATACAAAAAGAATTGCTGGTACACAAGTTTGTGGACCACAAACTTGTGTACCAGCGTGTTTTTTAACCTTTAATAAGGACTTCACCCTTGATTCCCAGTGCTTTTTGTTAACTCATGGGGACTGCCTGAGTTGCCATAAAACCGTTATTTCACTCATCCCGCAGTGACTTTGTAATCTCGCTGCGGCAGATGCGCCACGCGGGGATGGCGGTGCCGATGAGGACGGTACATAATATAATAAGGTAGACGATGGCGGAGACCACGAGGAAGTGGGTACCGAAGTCGTCGAACCAGTAGCGCACAGCAGGGTTGTGACTCTCAAAACCTTTGAAGAGTCCACGGGCGGCGGCGAACTGGAAATAGATGATGCAGCCGACGAGGACGCTGACCGTAGTCAACAGCCATGCCTCGCGGATGAATCCTAAGAAGACGCTCCACTTCGTTGCGCCGAAAGCACGTCTTACACCGGCCTCCTCGCGGCGCTGGCGAGTGTACATCAGCAGCGTGCCGAATACACCGAAGGCGAGGTTGATGGCGAAGAAGGCGGCGATGAGCAGATTGCGGCGCGTCATGCGGCTGGTGCCGTAACGGTCGGTATATGTTTTTGCCCCCTCGCGAACTGTCTGCATCTTTTTGACATAGCAGTGCTCCGTCACTAAGTCGTGCTGCATCTCATGCCGGTGCTCCTCCATGAAATGCTGGGCATCAACACCCTCGCGCAATCGGGCAATGATGGGAACATTGATGCCTGGTGCGCCTTGGCAAACAAACAAGATGGTATAGTCGCGGTCGTAAACCCCATACCGCACATCCTCCACCACGGCGCGAATAGGCAGATCCTTAACCATCCACTCATAGTCCATCTTGTCTGGGTTATAGCCATAGTAATGCGCCTTTACCGTGCGCCCTGCTACGTCGGTGGTGCCGTAGAGTGCCATAGCAGTGGAGCGCGTGAGGATGACGGTCTGCTCAAACACGGCGTCGCGGGTCAATTCGGTAGTGGGCACCTCGGGTGTCAGCGACTGAATGCCGAAGACCTCGAACATCTTGTCGTCACGTCCGAATCCGTAATTTGTGACTATAAGGGTGTCGTTGTCGCGGATAAGATGGTAGGCCATGCTTGTTATGCCAGACCCAATGGGGTTATTGAAGGCGCGGTAGGCCATCTCCACACCGTCCATCTCCTGTACCTTATGCAACAGACTCTCCTCCTCGAGTCCGATGGGTATTTGGGTGGTGAATAACTGCTGTCGGGGGAGGGTACTCGCCACCTCGAAGCGCACCAGACGGTCGGGGTCGTAGCCTAACGGCAGGTTAGTGACGTAGGACGTGACGATGACGGGATCAAAGGCCCACCAGCAGGCAAAGGTGACGAGCACGAGTTCGAGGGAGAGCCAGATGGACGTCTTGCGTCCGAATATTTCTTTCAGCTGTTTCATTTCTTAATCATCATTGATTCAACGATTGGTTTCCTAAGACTGAGCCAGGCGGGAAGCGTTGCCGCCAGCACGTTGAGTACGCAGCAGACGAGCAGGGCGATGGCGAAGACGGCGGGACCGAAGAACATCTCGCCCTTCAGCAGTGGCACCGTGCCGTAGAGGTTGTCACTTTCGGAGAAGACGTAGAAGACCCAGTCGCGCCAGCCATACAGTGCCGTCCACGCAAGACAGAGTCCCACGATACCTCCGATAATCGTCAGCACAAGGTTCTCCATAATGACCTCACCAAGCAGCGTCCTCCGCTTCGCGCCGAACGCCTTGCGGATGGCCATCTCCGGCAGTCGCCGTTCCATACGGCTGGCCACCATACCGCTGAGGTTCAGCGCGGGCACTAAGAGGAGAAGCAGGATAGCGGGGGCGACGTACCAGAAGAGGCTTACGTCAAAGGCATTGAAGATGTAGCCGATGTCATGCCATACTTGCTCGTAGTGCGACTGCAGACGGTCGGTTATGGTAACAGGGGCGTCCTTGTGCAGAGCGTTGTAGCGTGCCTCTATGTCCTTCAGTTCCTGAAGGAAGACATCGCGCTTGTCAGCGGGCATGCTGAAGGCGAGGCGTATGGGCATTTCTATACCATGAACGCCCCGGTCTCTCAGCGGATCCTCAATGGTGAATGGCATCCAGATGTCGGCCACGCATTTCTCCGTCAGTGCGCTGGGTGTCTCCACCACGCCACAGACGCGGTAAGTGTGGTCGTCGAGGGTCAGTGTCCGTCCTACGCCCTTCTGCCCGTGTCCGAAGAGATGGTCGCGCAACTCCTCTGTGATGACCACGTTGTTACGACCGTTGTCGAAGTCGTCCTGTGTGAAGGGCGCTCCCTCGATGAAGTGAAACTGGTAGAGATGGAAGAACCCCGTGTCCGTCAGTTTACCCTTCACAGAATACTTATGCACGCTGTCGGCCAGCGTGATGCCGAACAGGGTGTTCGACCACATCTCCATCTCGGCGGCAATGTACTCCGGTGTCTGCATCTTCTGGAACAGGTCGCGGTACGTCTCATAATGGATGTTCTCAATGTTGTCTTCGTTGTTCAGCAGCGTCATGTCGTCCAGATAGTACGTCGTACTGCGGTGTACCTCCGGCGCAATGTCGGCCACTTTCACGTAATACACTTCGGCAATGAGCATCACGAAGGCCACGGCCAGTGCCGTGCCCGCGATATACATCGCTGAGTAAAGTTTTTCCTCGCGCATCATGGCGAGGGCTTGTCGGAAATAGTTCATATCATTTACGAATAATGTTCTGCCATTATTCTCTACAATATCTGTGCCAAAATTGTAACTCGCTGATAATGAGCAATGGCATCAAAAGCAACTGTCCATTTCCGGACACTCTGCTGTTCGGAAATGGACAGTTGGAGGCTTTTTATTCTCTGGAAGTTAATAAAAGTGTTACTTTTTGTCCTACTAATGGAGGAACATATTCGAAACGGCATAAAGAGGAATAATAGAGATTCGACGTACTAAGCCGTCGGACGACTGGTGCTCACCGTCATCTTTCTTGTCGCGACTTTCTAACAGTGCGAAATTCTCCAGTGAACAGCGGATGGCATCTGTCAAGTTCTTGTTGCGCATAAACAAGTTTAGGCTCTTCATCTTTCCGCTCGTACCTGACTTGCATTCTATGGGTAATACCTGCATGTCGCGAGCGATGATGTAATCAACCTCTGAACGGGTGCCATCAGCGGTGTTTTCCCAATAGTATAGGTCATGTTGCGACCGAGGGTTATTGTATTTTATCAGTTCCCAGCCCAGCACCATTTCCGTCAATCCACCTTTGTTCACCAAATCCTCGGCAGTACCTGCCACTATCAAGTCTGTGAGTTGGCGTGCGCCACCTAAATCCAGGTCGAGAATGCGTAGCAGAAGGGCACTGTCGAGATAAATGTATTTGCGGAACTTGTCGTTTGTCTCTGCGCCAAGCGGCAAGCCGTTAGCCGCAGTATGGCTGACTCTTTTGACAATGCCCGCATCACACAGCAATTTCAGGGCTTTCTTTACCTCTTCTGCGCGGTAAGCCCCTTCCACTTTGCTGTAAGTAAATTTGTTGCCAATCTGCAGAATGACACTCTGCAATGTGTTCCGCAACAACGTGGGATCTACCTTCTTGGCATACTTGGCAAAATCGTCATAATAGGTGAGCTGGATATCGTCAAGCTCGGTCTGGCACTCCCGATAGTCGTGGGTCTTCACCCAGGCTGCAACACTGGCAGGCATTCCACCCACCATCAGGAATGTGCGGTAGTGTTGGACAAGGTCGTTATATAAGGCCATGAGCAAGGGTTGTTTACTATTGGCTTCTTGCTTGGCTTTCACCCAGGCAGACTTACCTTCAGCCATAAGGAACTCGTCGAAAGAGAAGGGATAGACAAACAAAGAGCGTATGCGGCCAACACCGAAAGAAGGCAATTCCTGCAATGTAAATTCCAACAGCGACCCTGCAGCGACTACATGCAACTCAGGGAAATCTTCCTTGAATGCCCACAAACTCTTGATGGCAGCAGGACAGTCTTGAATCTCATCGAGGAAAAGTAATGTCCTGCCTGCCACTACCGGCACATTGTACAGCATACTCAGGCTGTTTGCCAAATCATGCACATCGTGGACAGTCTCAAACACGTCCTTCATATCAGAACGCTTTTCAAAGTTCACTTCGATATAGTAGTCGAACGTCTCGCCCAAATGCTTGACAGCCCAGGACTTTCCCACTTGACGTGCGCCTCTTAGCAACAGTGGTTTTAGGCTGTTGCTGTTTTTCCATTCTAAAAGCAGGGCATCAATAGCTCTCTCAATATACATATATGTATTCCTCGTTAATTGCGCTGTTATTGATGGCAAAGGTACGTATTTTTATTTGAACTGCCAAGGAATTTTCAAATATTTGACAAAATCGAGAGGAATAAAAGCTCTATTTCTGACAAAATCGAGACGAATAAGCGTTTCTTTTTTGACAAAACCGAGAGGAATATAAGCCTACTCATCCCTCAGTGCCTCGGTGATTCTCGTCCTGATAATCCTCATGGTGGGGATGGCAATGCCGATGAAGACGGTACATAATATAATAATGTACACGATGGCGGAGACCACGAGGAAGTGCAGCGGCTTGTCGGCCACCCAGGTCGGGTCGGGCTGCGTGCCAGGCTGGTGAGGGGTGATGCAGAGTTCGCCGAAGCCCATCTTCACGTAGTTCAGGTAGAGCACGCAGGCGATGAACATGCTGACGGTGGTGAGCACCCACCCCTCGGCGAGGAACATCAGCATGATGCGCCGCTTGGTGGCGCCGAAGGCCCGCATGATGCCCGACTCCTCCGTCCTCCGTTTCGTCTGCATCCAGAAGGTGCCGATGACGCCGAGGCACAGGTTAATGAGAAAGAAGATGGCAGTGGCTATCTGGAGGTTGAAGTCGTAAGACAAGGAGGGCACGGCAAACTTGTTCCGACTGGAGCCGATGTCGTCGTAGGCCGTGAACGAGGCCACGGCGTAATGGTCGGAAAAGTACTCCCAGGCGTGGTAGTTCTGCTCCTCGGCGAAGCGACGGGGATTGACGCCGGGCTTCAGGCGGAGGACGACGAGGTTCTGCGAGCCTCCAGTACGGATGGTGCCGTTATTACTGTAAACCGCCCAGGTGTTGTAGTCTTTCTCTGAGACGTGGACGTCCTTCACTACGGCGACGATGGGTTGGCCCCAATCAATATCCACGAAGCTGGCGGCTTTCAGTTCCTTATTCATAGCGGCCTCTGCCGAACCGAAGAAATGCTCGGCTAATGACTGGCTGACTATCCACCCGCGTCCGATGTCCGACAGTTCTTTCGATGTGTTACAACCCGCTATCGGCTGGATGCCGTAGGTCTCGAAGAAGTGTTCGTCCTTCGCATAGCAGATGTCGTAGGCAAGCACCGTGTCGTTTTGCCAGGCATAGCGAAGCATATTTGAGAAGCCGCCGGGGCTGTCAAACAGGTCGGTGCGTGCATAGATTCCCATCACGGGGTCGGCAATGCTGGCCTGCTCCACGCCGTCGATGGCCAGCAGTTGGCGTTTGATGACGTTGGCCTCCTCCACATATTGCGCTTCCCGTTTCCAGTATTGATTATCGCGTTCCTCCTGCGTCATACCGTCGTCTGCTGTCTCGTAGGGCTGCATAGACAGGATGTTGGCCACCACCATCCTTTCGCCCTCAACGCCAGAGGGCAGGTTGCGGTAGTAGAGTTTCACGATGATGGGGTCGAGCTGCGTCCATGCCACAAAGCAGACCACGATGAGTTCGAGGAAAAGCCATACGTTATTCGAGCGCTGGCTCCAAATATCATTCAGTATCTTTCTCATGTTATTTCTTCTCGTTCATTGATTCAACAATAGGGTTACGGAGGCTGAGCCATGCAGGAATAAGCGCCGCCATCAGGTTGAGCACGATGCACACGGCCAAGCCGATGACGAAGATGAGGGGCGAAAACAGCATCTCACCATCCACCGTCGGCTCGGGCAGCGAGAAGGCGGTGTTGCCGACGGCGAAGAACAGCCACGAACGGAACACGTAGAGCAGCAGCCATGTAATGACCAGTCCCACGAAGCCGCCACAGAGCGTGAGCACCAGGTTCTCGCTGATGACCTGCGTGAGCAACGTCCGTCGCTTGGCACCGAAAGCCTTGCGCACACCCATCTCGGCCACCCGGCGCCGCATACGGGCCGCCACAAGTCCGCTTAAATTCAAAGCGGGCACCAACAGCAGTACGAACACCTTCGGGAAGAGCGACTTGAAGATGCTGCCCCAAGACATGGCCACGCCGTCGTCCGACATCTTCCACTGCGCATGGGGTAACACGGTGCCGTGTATGGAGTAGTCATAGTCCTTGTCGCTGACGCTGCGCTTGTGGGCTATTTCCTCCAGTTCCTTCTCCAAATCCTTCACGCTACTGCCTTTCTTCAATACGACGATGGCCTGTTCAGACTGTCCGTCGTAGGCCAAGAACAACTGACCAAAACTCTCTTCCATGATAGACGAGGTGGGCTCTATCACTCCTACGATGCGGATGATATAACCAAAGTTGAGTATCTTCCCAACGGGGTCAACACCTTTACCAAAGGCCTTCTCGGCAATGTCGCGGCTGATGATGGCCGATAGGACGGTCTTTACATCGTAATCTTCGCAATCCTCCTGCGTGAACGGACGGCCATAGACGAAGCGGAACTGGTAGACCTTGAAGAAATTGGCATCGACCCTGCGCGCCACCACAGGAACCAGCTTGTGATTGTCGCACTTCAGGTAGTGCCTGTCGTTGGTATAGCGGTTCATGTTGTAGGTGACGCTGACCATCTCGGCACTCTTCAGCGTATAGAGCCATTCCTTCACCTCTTCGGAGGAATAGTTCGTAGGCTCCCACCTGAGCGTGTCGTTCACTGCCCGCTTCACCATTCCCTTGACATACACCGTCCGGCTGCGGTTCACCTCCGGCGCGATGTCGGCCAGTTTTGCGTAATACACTACGGCCATCACCATCGTAAAGGCAATGGCCAATGCCGTTCCTAAGATGTAGATGCTGGAGAACAGCTTCTCCTCGCGCATCATGGCAAGGGCTTGTCGAATGAATCTCATATCTGTTGCGAATAATGTTTTGCCATTATCCTAACAATAATCGTGCCAAAAACGTAACTTGCTGATAATCTGCAATGCTTTAATACGAAGTGTCCATTTCCGGACATATTTAGTGTCCATAAATGGACAGTATGACCACCTTTGTCGGACAGAATTTCTAACGGCATTTTGGCGGCCTTTTAGCGAGGTACGGCCCCCCTGACCTGTCGACTATAGTCAACAGGTCTATCGACTATAGTCAACAGGTCTATCGACTATAGTCAACAGGTCTGTCGACTATAGTCAACAGGTGAGGGGGGTACGGCCTCTTGTAAACCGTGTCGACATCTGCCTGGTAGAGGGGTCTGCTCCTTCCGTCAGTCTGGGAGTTTGGGAAATCGGAGTAATCCTGTTGAAAGTCAGGGCTTGATTATCGGCGATGGTGGTAATTGTGCCATTTCGTTGTTAAAAAGAAAGAATTCTTTTGGTCGTTCCGTTATTTTTCCGTAATTTTGCGCCCAAGTTTTCAATAACCTAAATCACACAAGCACAAACAAACAACACAAGGAACGATTATGAAAAAAATCAGAGCAGCCGTGGTAGGATACGGCAACATAGGGCAGTACGCCCTACAGGCCCTGGCAGCCGCCCCAGACTTTGAGGTGGCTGGTATCGTGCGCCGACAGGGAGCGCAGGACAAGCCTGCTGAATTGGCAGGCTATGACGTGGTGAAGGACATCCGTGAGCTGAAGGACGTGGATGTGGCCATCCTGGCCACGCCGACGCGCTCCTGCGAGGAATATGCCAGGCAGATACTGCCGTTGGGCATCAACACCGTGGACTCGTTCGACATCCACACGCTCATCAGCGACTACCGCAAGAACCTCATGGAGATTAACAAGCAGACAGGCACCGTGAGCGTCATCGCCGCCGGATGGGATCCGGGAAGCGACAGCATCGTGCGCACGCTGATGCAGAGCCTGGCACCGAAGGGTCTGAGCTACACGAACTTCGGCCCTGGCATGTCGATGGGCCACTCCGTCTGTGTGCGCTCGAAGAAGGGCGTGAAGAACGCGCTCTCCATGACTATTCCCCTGGGCGAGGGTATCCACCGCCGCATGGTCTACGTGGAGTTGGAGCCAGGTGCCAGCTTAGAGCAGGTGACTGCCGACATCAAGGCCGACCCTTACTTCGCCAACGACGAGACGCATGTGTTCCAGGTGGAGAGCGTCGACGAGGTGCGCGATATGGGCCACGGCGTACACCTGGTGCGCAAGGGCGTGAGCGGACGGACGCAGAACCAGCGCCTTGAGTTTAACATGAGCATCAACAATCCGGCACTCACTGGTCAGGTGCTTGTCAACGTTGCACGTGCATCGATGCGTCAGCAGCCTGGGTGCTACACCATGATAGAGCTGCCCGTCGTGGACATGCTGCCTGGCAACCGCGAGGAGCATATTGCACACTTAGTTTAGTTGAGGGACTCCCTCTTATATTTATTGTATACATTATTTAATTAAGCACACACACAAACCTTTATGAGAGAATACAGACAATTGACCCAGGACGAGATCCTGGTGCTGGAAAACAACGTATGTTGGGCCGAGGACTGGACACGTGTGCTCGTAGATCCTGAATTCCGTCCCTATAACTTCCATCGCGTGATGTTCTATGGTGACATACGCTTAGGAAAGTTCGAGAAACAGGTGGAGGTGGCCAAGGGCTTCTTCAAACATTCGGGCATCAACGACGCTACGCTACGCAACGTGAGCGTGGGCAATGACTGCCTGATAGAGAAGGTGGGCAACTTCATCAACAATTATACCATAGGCGACGACTGCTACATATCGAACATCTCGACGCTGGAGACCACCGAGGGTGCCAACTACGGTGCCGGCTCGATGATTTCGGTGCTCAACGAGATGGGCGACGGCAACGTGGTGCTCTTCCGTGAGCTGAACTCGCAACTGGCTGCCTTCATGGTGAAGTACAACCAGGACAAGGCGCTGATGAACCGTCTGCGCCAGCTCATCGACGACGAGGTGCGCATCTCCACTCCTGAGCGTGGCATCATCGGCAACCGTGTGAAGATCATCAACACAAAGGACATCACCAACACCGTCATCAAGGGTGATTGCGAGATCAGCGGCTGTGCAAGGCTCAATGAGTGTACCATCCTCAGCTCGGAGGATGCCAGCGTGTTCATCGGCACGGGCGTCATCTGTGAGAACTCGATTATCTGCGACGGCTGCTCCATCAACAACTCTGTGAAGATGCAGGACTGCTTCGTGGGTGAGGCCTGCCAGATCACCAACGGCTTCACCGCCGAGGCCAGCCTCTTCTTCGCCAACAGCTACATGGCCAACGGCGAGGCCTGTGCCGCTTTCTGCGGCCCGTTCTCGGCAAGCCACCACAAGTCGAGTCTGCTCATCGGCGGACAGTTCTCGTTCTACAATGCTGGGTCGAACACCAACTTCTCGAACCATGCCTACAAGATGGGACCCCTGCACTACGGTATGCTGGAGCGTGGCACCAAGACGGCCTCTGGCAGCTACGTGCTCATGCCCGCCACGATTGGTGCTTTCTCAGTGTGCTTCGGCAAGCTGATGCACCATCCTGACACGCGCAACCTGCCCTTCTCCTACCTCATTGCCTACGGAGAGACCATGTATCTCTCGCCTGGACGCAACATCACCACCGTGGGTCTCTACCGTGACATCAAGAAATGGCCGAAGCGCGACAAGCGTTCCAAGCAGTCGAAGAAGAGTATCATTAACTTCGACTGGCTGTCGCCCTACACCGTCGGCGAGATTTTGCAGGGAGTCGATATCCTGAAGGCACTGCGGTCGGCCAGCGGTGACAACGTCACAACCTATAATTTCCATGAGTATGTCATCAACGCCTCGTCGCTGCGCAAGGGCCTGAAATACTACGATATAGCACTGCGCATCTACATGGGAGCCGTGATGAAACGTGCCATGAAGGAAGGTTTCATGGGCAAACCCATTACCGACATCGGCAAAGGCCCTTGGTGTGACCTCAGCGGACTGTTGCTGCCTGAGAGCGAAGAAAAACGTCTGCTCGATGATGTGAAGAACGGTTCGATAGAGAACATCCAGCAGGTGCTCGACCGCTTCGACGACATCAACAGCCGCTATAGCGAGTACCGCTGGGCATGGAGCTACCAGCTCATTTTGGACTACTACCACCTGACGGAACTCGACGAGGCCGCCTGTGAGCGCATTCGTGAGGACTATGTCAAGGCCCGCCGCACCTGGATTGCCGAGATACGCAAGGATGCCGACAAGGAATTTGCCATGGGCGACGTGGAGCAGGAGGTGTATGACGACTTCCTTTCGAAGCTCGACCACGAGATAGACTATGAAAACTGATGTTAAAAAAAACTAAGATTTACGTTTATATTGTAACACAGATTCTTCGTTAGCGAAAAAATTCGTACCTTTGCACCCTGTTTGGAGTAAGTATCAAAAAAAAGCAACAAAATTAAAGTAGATAGCAATGTCTAAAGTTTGTCAAATCACAGGAAAGAAGGCACAGATTGGTAACAATGTGTCGCACTCAAAGCACCGCACCAAGCGCAGCTTCGATGTTAACCTGTTCAGCAAGAAATTTTTCTACGTTGAAGAGGACTGCTGGATTCAGTTGAAGATTAGCGCCGCTGGTCTTCGTTTGATTAACAAGGTAGGTCTTGACGCCGCACTGAAGCAGGCTGTTGCCAATGGCTATGTGGACTGGAAGGACATTAAAGTAATAGGAGACTAAGACCATGGCAAGCAAGAAAGCAAAAGGCAACCGCGTACAGGTCGTTCTGGAATGCACGGAGATGAAGAGCAGTGGTCTGCCCGGCACCAGCCGTTACATCACTACGAAGAATCGTAAGAACACCTCTGAGCGTCTGGAGCTCAAGAAGTACAACCCCATCCTCAAGAAGGTGACCGTTCACAAGGAAATCAAGTAAAACTCACACACCTAAAGTACTCATAGTATGGCAAAGAAAACCGTCGCTACCCTCCATGAAGGCTCGAAGGATGGTCGCGCTTATTCTAAGGTTATCAAGATGGTGCGCAGCCCCAAGACTGGTGCATTCATCTTCGACGAGCAGATGGTTCCCAACGAGGCCGTCAAGGACTTCTTCAAGGACTAATTACTGACGCGGCTGGGCCGCGCCACTACATAACAAACGCGAAATGCGGGAAAAGTTTTCAGGCTTTTCCCGCATTTCGTTTGTATTGCATTTCGTTTGTATCGCTGGTGTTGTTTAGAATATGCGTTCCACCTGCTTGACTCCCTTGACGGTGCGTAGCTTCTTGATGAGGGACTCAAGACGGGTGTTGTCGTTGATCATAATGGTGAGCGTACCACGGAAGAGACCATCGTTGGAGTCGATGTTGATGCTACGGAGCACGAGCTTCTCGTCCTTGGAGATGATGGATGTGAGGTTGTTGACAATGCCGAGGTCATCGTTGCCTATGACGCGGAGGGTGATCTGATACTGTGAGGAACCCTTGCCGCTCCAGCGGGCCTTGACAATGCGGTAGCCGAAACGGCGACGCATCTCAGGGGCATTGGGGCAATCCTCACGGTGAATCTTGATGCCGCCACCCGTGGTGACGAAACCGAATACTGGGTCGCCGTAGATAGGGTTGCAGCAATGGGCAAGGTGGAAATCGAGGCCCTTGAGGTCGTGGCCGATGACGAGCACGTCGTCGGAGTGGTGGGTGTTGAGGGGCGAGAGCTGGGAGTCGTCGAATACATACTCCTCTGCAGAGCGGGCGATGTTGTCGCCAGTAATGACCTTGTCGCCCTGTTGCAGCTCAACATACTTGTCGAGGACGGTCTGTGCGTCGAGGGTGTCGTGGGCAAGGTCACGGTAAAAATCGCTGCTCTCCTTGTAACCTAATTTGCGGATGACGCGCATCATAAGTCCTTCGTCCTGCTCAATCTTGCGGTTGCGGAACTTGCGCTCCAGCATCTCTTTCACCAGCAGGGCTTCCTTCTGCTGCGTCTCCTTGATGGCGAGGCGTATCTTCGAGCGGGCACGGCTGGTCTTTACGATGTTGAGCCACTCCTGCTTGGGATACTGTGTGGAGGAGGTGAGGATTTCCACCTGGTCGCCTGAATGTAATTCCTGCCTGAAGGTGACAACCTTGCCGTTGATGCGCGCACCAGTACATGCAGAGCCAACCTTGGAGTGGATGTGGTAAGCCATGTCGAGGACGGTGGCACCGCGTGGGAACTTGAGCAGGTCACCTTTGGGGGTGAAAACGTAGATTTCGTCGTCGTAGAGGTCCATGCGGAACTCGTCCATCGCCTCCATACCGCTTGAGTTTTCCAGCATCTGGCGTATGCCGTTGAGCCACTCGTCCATGCCTCCCTCGCCTTGCTTCACACCTTTGTAGCGCCAGTGGGCGGCAACACCACGCTCAGCAATCTCATCCATGCGCTCAGTACGTATCTGAACCTCGACCCATTTCTGCTCAGGACCGAGGACGGTGATGTGCAGACTCTCATAACCGTTGGACTTGGGCACGGAGAGCCAGTCGCGCATACGCTTCGGATTGGAGGTATACATGTCGGTGATGATGGCGAAGGTCTGCCAACACTGTTGCTTCTCCTTTTCAACGGGGCAGTCGAGGATGATACGGATGGCAAAGAGGTCGTATACGCCCTCGAAGGCACACTTCTGCTTCTTCATCTTCTGCCAGATGCTGTGGATGCTCTTCGTGCGTCCTTTCATGTGGAACTTCAGTCCGGCATCCTTCAGCTTCTGCTCGACAGGGCCTATGAAGCGGTCGATATAGGCATCGCGTGCGGCTTTCGTGGCGTGGAGCTTGTCTTTGATGTGGTAGTAGGCATCGTGCTCCAGATATTTCAGGGAGAGGTCCTCCAGTTCCGATTTCAGCTTGTAAAGACCTAACTTGTGGGCAAGGGGCGCATAGAGATAGGCGGCCTCTTCGCTGACGCGGAGCTTGGCCTCCGTGTTGCTGGTGTCACGTATCTGACGCATGAGGTTCACGCGGTCGGCAATCATGATGAGGATGACACGCATGTCCTCGGCGAAGGAGAGGAGCAGGTTGCGGAAATTCTCGCTCTCGATGACGGGGTTCTTCTTGTAGAGTTCCTGTATGCGCTGCAGACCATGAAGGATTCTTTCTACCGCAGAACCGTAGGTCGCACTGACCTCCTCGAGGGTGATGCAACCGGCATCAATGCAGGGCCTGAGCATGATGGACAGCACGGCCTCGCGGCGCAGGCCTATCTCGTCGACTACGAGGAGAGCAGTCTGGAGGCTGCTGACAATGGGGTTAAGACCGAAATGGTCACGCTGCATAAGTCCCTCGTCGAGGGCTGAAAGTAACTGATGGCGCAGACGTTCTTCATCGCTGTCAGCGAGAAAAGGGGTCAACTTCTGCTTTAGCTGGGTGTAGAGGGTGGCGGCTTGCTGACGCTCAGAGGGGGAAAACTGCATGAACTGTAACCTGATTATGAATGATCCGAAGGTCAGTTGGAAGGAATCGTCTTAAAGGCGTAGCCCTGCATCTTGAGCCAATCGATGCTCTTCGGGAGGGCAGTGCGGAGCTTGTCGACGGATTTCAGAGAGTCGTGGAAGGTGATGATGGAACCGTTACGGGTGTAACGCTCCACATTGGCCAAAACGTCATCGGCTGTGAGCAGGCGGGAATAGTCGCGGGTGACAACATCCCACATAACAACTTGGTAGCGACGCGAGAGGACGGCGTATTGCGAGAGTCTCATCCAGCCGTGGGGAGGACGGAAGAGAGGACTCCGGATATAGGCGTTGGCTTTCTCGACGTTGTAGAGGTATTCGTGGATGGAATGTCTGAGACCGCCGATGTGGTTGTGGGTGTGGTTGCCCACCTGATGGCCATCGGCAAGGATACGGTCATAAAGCTCAGGGTATTTGCGCACGTTGTCACCCACCATGAAGAATGTCGCTTTGACGCCATGCTCTTGAAGGGTGTCTAAGATGAAAGGCGTGGACTCTGGTATGGGACCGTCATCGAACGTGAGGTATACTGCACGTTCGTGACGGTCCATGCGCCAAAGAGCCCTGGGGTAGAGCCAACGCAAATAGGCTGCGGGTTGCTCTATGAACATCTAACTACTGCACTAAAACTGAGGAATCTTGCCACCCTTGGCTACGAATACCTGTGCGTGCTCCTCGAGACGGTCTTGGAAGCGGTCGGCAAGGTCGCTGTCGAAGGTGTCGGCGATGTTGATGAGCCGCTGCATGATGTAGAACATGTGGAGGTGACAGCTGGTTTCGCTGCTCTTGAACTGTGGTCCTTGCAGTGAGTTGTAGAAGGTCATGTACTGGTCGGAGTTATTCCAGAGAGCCTCAAGCACTTCGCGTGCTTTTTCCTCATTTCCAATGCGGGCGTAGGTCTGTGCCATCTCAATGCTGCTGCCCTGATAGTCGTGAGGAACGTTCGATGCCGGGAACTCCTGCTCGGCGCGCTCAAGCACTTTGGCGGCCTTGATACTGTCACCCTCGTCGGCGAGGTTGGAGGCGAGCTTCACCATCAGACGGCGGTGGGTGTAGCACATGCGCATGACGGTTTCGTCGAGATAGATGCCGGGCGTGTTGGAACCGCCGAACTTGAAGCGATCCATCACGTTGTGGTAGGTCTTTTCAGTGTCGAAACTGGTCATGCCTGCCACTTCACGCCCGTCGATGTTGGTGGTGAAAGGCGTGATGCGGTTGGTCAGTCCCTCTTGCACGAAGTTGTCGCCGAGGTTCATGTAGTTCTCTTCACCAACGGTGTAGGCCACGTAGAGGGGACGTTCCCAGTTGGCGTGGGCCAGCATTTCAAGCATCATCAGCTTGCTCTTGTCAAGCGAGCTGAGGCCTGAGAGGGAGATGGCCATGCGGTCGGGGATGCTATCGCCTTGTAACTTCATACCGCTGCGGCGCACGGCGTCCTTGTCGATGGTGACGTAGAGCGTGTCGGTAGGTATGACCTGAAGCGATGCGTCGAGGTTGTAATACGGATCGCTGATCATATCAGGCCTCTGGGCGTAAGCAAGTTCGATAGCCTTGCGCTGACGTGTACGCAAGTCATCGTTTCGCTTGTTGCGCACCCACTGGTCGAGCACGTTCTGAAGTTCGTATGTATTGTCACCGAAGAGCTCGCGCACTTCGTCGGGATACTGTGAGCGAAGCGATTCAATAGCTTTCTTGATGTTGCTGTCTATACGCACATATTCATTAGTGCCCGAACAGTACTCCAGTCGGCTCCAGGTGATGGGCAGCGACGGTGAGTCATAGGCCGGGCGCAACATCTGGTCGATGTACCAGTCGGTCTGCAAATAAGAGAGGTTGCAGACGCGGGCGTCGGTTCCCACACCTTCTGTGTCCTGGTTGTACCAGAGCGGGAAGGTGTCGTTATCGCCATTGGTGAATACGATGGGGTAGCAGGGACGTGTGGCACCCGTGGAGTCGGTAACCTCCGACTGAAGTGACATGAGATAGTTCTGGCCGAAGTCGCGGCAGGTGTAGCGACCGCTGCGGTCATGGTCGTCCCATGTCTGGCTGCCCATTTGAATAGGAATGGCTAATGAGATGATAGAGACGATGGCTGCTATGGCTACCGGCTGCTTTTTCATCAGGTTGTTGAGCCAGCTGACGATGGCGGCCACTCCCAGTCCGCACCAGATGGCGTAGGCATAGAATGAGCCGGCGTAGGCGTAGTCACGTTCACGGGGCTGTTCAGGCGTCTGGTTCAGGTAGACCACGATGGCCAGTCCTGTCATGAAGAAAAGGAAGAATACTACCCAGAACTGCTTGATGCCCTTCGGGTTGCGCATCATTATCTGCCAGAAGATACCGATGAGACCGAGGATGAGCGGCAGACAGTAGAACACGTTGTGACCCTTGTTCTCCTTCAGAACGTCGGGCAAGAGGCTCTGGTCGCCCAGTCGGGCGTTGTCGATGAATGAGAATCCGGTGAGCCAGTTGCCATGCTCCACTTCACCCTGACCCTGGATGTCGTTCTGTCGGCCGGCAAAGTTCCAGAGGAAGTAGCGCCAGTACATCCAGTTGCACTGGTAGGAGAAGAACCAGCGTAGGTTCTCAAACTGGGTGGGAATCTTCACGGTCTTGCCCTCGCGGTAGTTGGAAGGCTTCTCGTTGCCCTCAATACCTCCCATCCAGCTCTCATAGAATTGTATGTGGCGCGGGCTGCTGCTATACATGCGGGGGAAGAACATGTTCTGTGCGTAAACGGGCTTGTCCTTGGTGCTTACGATGAAATAGCTGTCAGGCTCGTCGGCATTTGCTTTCTCACGGCGCTGCCAGATGGGGGCGCCGTCGTCCATGGTGACACGGCCTGAATTGTCCACGAGATACTCGGAGTTGTAAGCCTGTCCCCACAGTAGCGGACGGTAGCCATACTGGTCGCGGCTCAGGTAGTTGCCCAGGGTGAAGATGTCCTCGGGTGAGTTCTGATCCATGGGCGGGTTGGCCGACGAGCGTATGACGATAACGGCGTACGACGAGTAGCCAATCATCAGCATGAGCATACAGAGCAGCGTGGTATTCTTCAGTCGAGCCGGAATCAGCGGACCGTTCTTCGTGCGATGGAAGAGCACGGCGGCGATGAGAGCCAGCACGACGATGCCAATGAAGAATGCACTCCAGCCGAAGCCGTAGAAAGGTACGCCGAGCATGGCGAAAGCCAAGAGGAACGCGATGTTCTGTCGCATCCAGCTCTGACGTGTGGGCTGTGCGCGCTGTGTCTCATAGATGGCCCAGATGACCAAGGCCACGAGCAGCAGCAGATAGATGTATTCGCCTGTGTTAAAGGGCATTTCGAGCGTATTGACAAAGAACAGCTCAAACCAGCCGCCCACGGTGATGATGCCTGGCACCACGCCGTAGAGCACGGCAGCCAGGATAACGAACGAGATGACGAGAGCCACTATCGACCCTTTGACATTGGCGTTGGGGAAGCGCTTGTAGTACCACACGAGCACGATGGCCGGCAGACAAAGCAGGTTCAGCAGGTGAACACCGATGGAGAGGCCCGTCATATACATAATAAGTACAAGCCAGCGGTCTGAGTGAGGCTCATCGGCATGTTCCTCCCATTTCAGGATGAGCCAGAACACCACGGCGGTGAAAGCCGAAGAGTAGGCATAGACCTCACCCTCGACGGCGGAGAACCAGAATGTGTCGCTAAACGTGTAAATCAGTGCGCCCACAAGGCCGCTGCCTTCGATGGCAATGAGTTTCCAGAGCGGAATCATTTCCTTCAAGTCGTCCATCATCATTCGCCGTGCCAGGTGCGTGATGCTCCAGAAGAGGAACAGGATACACGTGGCCGAGAGCAGCGCACTCATGGTGTTTACCATGTAGGCCACCGTGGAAGGACTACTGGCAAACTGGGAGAAGAGGTTGGCTGTGAGCATGAAAAAGGGTGCGCCAGGCGGGTGGCCTACTTCAAGACGATAGCCTGTGGTGATAAACTCGGGACAGTCCCAGAACGAAGCCGTGGGTTCAATCGTGGAGCAATAGACAAAGGCGGCGATGAAGAAAGTGAGCCAGCCAAGAATATTGTCCACGAGACGGAATTGTTTCATTGTTCTTTATTCTTTAAAAGTTTTATTCTGCGTGCAAAGATAATCTTTTTTCGCCGAAACGGGGGCAGTAACAGGGAATTATTTCACAATTTTAACGCGGTTTGCAAGGTCTTTAAGGGGTCTTTAAGGGGTGAGGTCGTAGGGGCCGGTGGGCATGGTGCGTTTGAGCACGTCGAGCTGCAGGTCCTTACCGGCGATGATGCCATAGCTGCGAAGGATGGTCTCCACCGTCTTGCGGGCCAGTTCGGGGTGGTTGTTTTCCTGCGAGAGGTGGCAGAGCCACAGGTGGTGCAGATGCTCGCTCATATAGCGTATGACGGCCTCAGCACAAGCCGTGTTTGAGAGATGGCCTGTTTCACTTTGTATGCGGGTCTTGAGATGTTGAGGGTAGGGGCCGTTCATGAGCATTTCAACGTCGTGGTTGGCTTCAAGTACTAAGTAGTTGGCACGGGTGATGTAGGTGCCCATCTCCTCTGTGACGTGTCCGGCATCGGTGATGATGCAGAAGCAGGTGCCCTCTGCCTCGATAAAGTAGCCCACGTTGTCGCTGCTGTCGTGAGGCACACTGAAAGGTGTGACGAGAAAGGACCCGAGCGCCTGTGTCTGACCAGGAACAATATAGTGGCGCAGACTACTGTCCACCTTGTGTGCCACGCAGTAGTTGCGGTCGATGCCGTGGTGGACGGTCTCGGTGGCATAGACGGGCAGATGGAGTTCATAGCTCATGCTGCCAACGCTCTTGATGTGGTCGGCATGGTCGTGGGTGATGAGCAGATGGCGTGCCAGGCTTAGGTTCAGCCCGTAATTCTTGGCGTGCTTCTTCAGCGTCCTCACGCCCATGCCTGCATCGATGAACAGGGCGTCGCTGTCTGTATACAGTGCATAGCAGTTTCCGCTGCTGCCGCTGCCAAATGATATGAATCTCAGCATTTTATGTTTACACTCAGTTTTATCGTTCGTTGTCCACCCTCGTCTGTGTTAGCGCACCGTCTTCCTTGTTCTGCCGTCGCTGTCAGTTACGATGACGATGCCTTTGCGTGCTGCCTTGCCAGGGATATGGTGGCCTCGCAGATCAATAATTGTGGAGGGTTGTAGGGGACGGTCTTGATGGTTGAAGTCGGTGATGGCCGTCGTAGGATTATCGTCATCAGGATTGTCATTGTTGCCGGGGTCTACTTTGGCATCTTCGAGCATGATGCGGCGGAAGGTTTCGATATTTGACCTGTTGACTCCCAGCGAGTCTACAAAGAAGTTCTCAAACTGGTCACGCAACGTCTCTCCAGGGCAGGTCTTGATGAAGTCAATGACAGGGTCGATTTTGTTCTTGGTGTGAATGGTAGTGTAGAAAGAGGTCAGCTCGTAGTCTTTCACCAGGTCGCTATAATCCACTCCCAGCACTCCTTCGATGAAGAGGGCGAGGTAGCCAGTACGGTCGGCGCCCCAGGCACAGTGAAAGTACACATTTCGATTGTAGTTCAGACAGGTCGTGATGTAATTGAATTCCCTTCTCCACTTGATCCTGTTCCAGCTGTCTGTGAGGTGGCTGACTAATTGTCCGCTGTCGTTGGTGTAATAGTAGGTGGGATTACTGCCATTGCCGGTCGAGCTTGTGGGAAAGCCGAACGCCGACACATCTTTCCCTTCATCGTAGAATGCCCGTAAGTCGAGCTCTGACTTGATGTCAAGGTCATCAGAGAGGATGGCGATGGCGGCAGAGTCGACGGTGTGTTGTCCGTTGAGCTCCGAGCCGCGTATGATTTTTCCGTACTTGATACGCTTGCCGTCGATGGTGGGCCATCCGCCCAGGTCACGGATATTGTTGGCTCCCGGCACGTTAATCATGCGTAGCTGCCCCTCGGTATGTATTTCACCATCGGCGAGGATGTTGTCGTCGAGCGTTGTCACCTTGTAGTAGTAGGTGTGCTGAGGCAGCAAGTTGTAGACGTAAACCTCCCTACTGCCTTTTCCTACACCCATGACATGCACACCCTCGCTGAAGTCAGTACTGTCGGAAAAGGTCAGCAGCAGCGAGTCGGCATCGATGTCGGGTATGGTGATTACTGCCGGATTTGGTATTTGCCGGTTGTCGGGTGGTGACACGTTATACTTATTTATTATGCTGGTATCGCTGGGGGTGTAGGTCACCTCAGCAAGAAATCGCCGGGCGGCCTCGTTTTCAATGTTTACTGTGATGACGTTGCCGTTCTGTGCCTGTGCACCGATGGCAAATGTGAATAATGCAATTAAGTAATGCTTCATAAATTATGTTTTAATAGTGTTTAATTTCTATCTTGTCTATTCTCCTATATATATTAGTTGTGGGCTTGGTGAACACCAGGTAGGGCCTCTGGCACACGTTGACCACCTCGAAGTGGAAGTCGTCGAGTTCGTAGGTGTCATCGTGATATGCCAGCAGCCTCTGGTGTGGCAGTAGCTTTGACGTGTCCTCGTCTTTGAGTACGAATGTCACGGCTGTCACGGGCTGATTGTCGTTCATGCGCCAGATGTAGAGGTCGCCGTTACGGTCCAGCTCGTAGTTGCTGTAGGCTGTGCTGTCGCTCTCTATGCGGTTGACCACGTCGTCGGGCAGGAACGTGAGCCGCTCCTTGCCATATAGTTTGGCTGCACAGCGCATGTTGCTGTCCTTGGCGTCGAAGCCCATGTAACAGCAATAGAATCCGAATTCAAAAGAGCTGTTTGCGTAGTGCTCCCTGAAATAGTCCATCACCTTGCTCTTGCCTTTCACCGGCATCTTCACAGCGATGAGTTCCCGTCCAGGCGCTCGCATCTGCTCGTCGGCCAGTTTCCATGCTTCCACGTTCTCGTTGCGCACCATGTAGGCCGGCACGTAGGCTATCAGCATGAGCACGCAGCAGCCAACGGTCAGCCACAGCTTTTTACGTTGGGAAACGGCTTTCAGCACTATTTCCGTGAGGAGGAGCATGGCGATGAAGTCGGCAAAAAATGCCACGCGCTCCAGGCTGACACCACATAGCAACACGATGCCAAGTGCCGCTGCTAAGGCTGCATACTCATATTGATGGGTGGCGAAGTGGTGGTGCACAGCCTTTCGGTCGCGTCGCCAAGTCAGCAGCAGGGCTATGGCCAGCAGCCACGTCACGCGGATATTGGACACGCAGTTCACGGCTCCGCTAATCATCCGGCTTAGAAAGCTCGTGGCGTCACCGGCACGTCCCCAGATGCCTGGCGACAGTAGGCAGAGGGTTGTGCCTGCCATGAACAGGAGCATGCTGACCAGCACAAACTTATGGTCGCACAGGTTTCTGCGGTGATGGACAATCCATGTGGCGAAGGCCACGCTCACAGGCAGTGAAAGCGCTTCGTGGGTCCAACCGACTACTATGGCCAGCAACATCACTGGAAAGGCATATAGACGCTTTTTCCCATCGTCTCCATCAATCTTCTGCAGTATGTGCGTCAGCGTCAGCACCGCCACTATCGGCCACAGGTAGTTTAAGGTTCCCAACCCCCATAGCATTGCCGTGCGGAAACCGCTGAACACCACGAACAGCAGCATACAGGCAACGGCAGCGGCGGCCAGACGGTCTTGGATGTCCTTGCATGCCCATGTTGCGCTCAGGTGTATCATCAGTACGAACAGCAGCGTGTTGAGCACCTGGAGCACCACGGCAGGAACAAATACCAGGAACGTCTGCGCCAGTAGGTGGGGCACGAAACGGCCGTTCTGGGTCAGGTAGTGTGCCCACTGTGAGCGCATCAGGTCGCCCAGGCCGTCGATGGTCTCCACAGGAGCCGTTGGGTCGGCGTTCCACATAAAGCGGTAAATCATGTCGTCGCTGAGTGTAGGCGCGTCGAGCAGGTTGAGCCATAGCATAGCGAACCCTACGACCATGAGGAAGAGCCAATAGTTGTCAGCCTCACGGCTGTTTCGTTTGAGCGCGAAACGTACGTTGAGGTAGCTGATGGGAATGGACATCGCGTAGACGGGAAGTGGGGCGAGCGTGTCGCTTATTCCAAGTCCGATGACGAGGTTGAGCAGGATAATCTGGATGAAATAGTTGGTGGCATGGCTCACTCCGAAACTTACGAACCGCTGCAGCGACGTGCCCACGCGGAAGGTGAACTTCGAGGACATGGCGTAGTTACAGAGGAAGCTGACAATATATCCCGTCGTGAATGCCGCGCTGGCGTTCATGAAGGGCAGCATGACGTAATAGACGGCATAATTAATGGCCGTGGCGATGAGTCCCACCACGACGAAGCGCATCATTTCCGAGAGGCGTTCCTTGCCTAATTCCATCCGATACATTGAAATTTTGCGTGCAAAATTACTAATAATCACCGATATGGCAAAATAATCAACCAAAAAACTGCCCCTTCAGACCATGAACTGCACTCGGGGGAATAGCCAAATAGTCGCAAATGGTGTTTACATCTATCTCGCGCTCACCTTGCCTTGGGCAGAAGGTGAGAATAATCCGGGGAAAATATGGGAATGCCCCGTTCTCTCTGTGTGAAAGGCCGGGGGCAAAGTTAAAACAACGTCATTGTTTGTTAAAACAAAGGCAATGTTTATTAAAACAAAGACATTGTTTGTTAAAACAAAGGCATTGTTTTATGTTTTTCTGAAGAACACGATGAAATCTTCTCAGACTTTCCCTGACTTTCCATACGATGTTGTGAGATTTTCCCCGTTTTTCTTTGTCAGTTCTCGAATAATTCGTAACTTTGCACCCATACACATAGTGCATGTGGATTTCTTAACAGATAAATACGCAGTCTATGACTGACAAGAGTCAATATATACGTTTCGATTGGGCCATCAAGCGCATTCTTCGTGACAAGGCAAATAAGGAAGTGCTGGAGGGACTCATTCAGGTGCTCATTGATGAGCCGGTAACCATCACGGAGATACTGGAGAGCGAAGGGAACCAGGATTCACGCGAGGACAAGACCAACCGCGTGGACGTGAAGGCCAAGACCTCGAAGGGCGAGTATATCATCGTGGAGGTGCAGGTGACCAAGGAGCGTGACTTTTTCCAGCGAATCCTCTTCGGCACGGCCAAGACCATTACCGACCAGATAAGCATCGGCCAGGACTACAGTATCATCCAAAAAATCTATTCCATCAACATCCTCTACTTCGACTTCGGAAGCGGCGATGACTATGCCTACCACGGCATAACCTCGTTCCGTGGTATGACGAAGAGGGACTCCGTGCTACAGCTCAACACTGAGAACGAGCGGAAGTACATCCACGAAGTGACGAAGCGGATAACGATGCCCGAAGAGGTGTTCCCTGAATATTTCCTGCTGATAGTCGACCGCTTTAATGAAGTGGCCAAAACACCTATTGAGGAGTGGATGGACTACCTGAAAGATGCTGTCATAAAGGAGGATACCACCACGCCTGGACTGCAGGCCGCCCGCAAGAAGCTGGCTTACATGAGCATGACGGAAAAGGAACGCCGTGCCTACGAGGACTACATGATCAGCGTCCACGCCGCCAAGGATGCCTGGGACACTCTCAGGGACGAAGGCTATGCCGATGGCTATTCTGACGGAATGGAGAAAGGTATTGCCGAAGGCGTAAAAGAAACCAAACGGGATGATGCCCGCAAAATGATGGCTCTTGGACTATCGCAAGAAGTGATATCCCAAGTTACTGGACTTACTGCTGAAGAAATAGACAGGCTATAAAGCTATATATAATAATGTTTAACTATCTACACGACAAAAGGAACTATGACGTAGAACGAGAATTGAAGAACTGAGAAAGACATATTGAGATAGAGTGTTTACTCTTATTCACTATTTTATATGAAATGGAGATTAATGTTACATCAATCAAGTCTGGTCTGCCTGGCATAACGCCAGTTGCTGCATCGCAATTGTACGAAGCATTTGAGGTATGTATGCACACATCAGGTCATGCTGAAAAAGTGAAGCTGTTAATTGCAGGCATAACAAACGACAGCATAGATATCCTTTGGACTGACGAATATAGCAGCCAGAAGGAACGAACGTACGCCGACATGCACTACACAGCAGAACATGGGGCCGTCTGCCTTTCCGTGATGCTTTCAACAGCCTTGACTCCTTATACCATTATTGAAAGGTCGAGAAAAGGAACGGGCATTGATTACTGGCTGGGCGACAAAGACTCCGTTTTATTCCAAAAGAAAGCGAGACTTGAAGTATCGGGAATTCTGAAAGGTGATGACGCAACGTTAAATAGACGGTATGCAGCAAAAAAAGAACAGACACAACGGTCAGACGAGCTTCAACTGCCAGCATATATATCTGTGATAGAGTTCAGTCATCCCAAAGCGATATTTAACAAAAAATGATAGAGATGGAAATACAAGAATTACATACACGTGCCATGGAACTGGCAGACCAAGCCGATTTGCAGAAAAGGCTGGGAAATGCTGATGATGCACTCCACCTGTATGAGCAATCGCTTGAAGCAGAAAGAAAGGCGGCATACGAAGCCCAAAGTAATCATGTTGGGGAACCAACGGAAAGCGTGCTTTTCCGCAGCGCAGCCTCACTGGCATACAGTATGAAAGATTATCGAGAGGCAGAGCGTCTCATCTGTATGGGATTGGCAGGAAATCCCCCTGCCGAAATCGCAGAGGAACTAAGGAGTCTCTACGACACTGTTAATCTGGAGAAGAGAATAGAACGAATTGCAATTACTACGCCAGAGAAAGAGCGTGAGAACGTGACCATCACCATCCCTATTAAAGAACGCAATTTACTGGACGTTATCGTTAAGAAATTCGGATGGTCCTGCGTGTTCTAACTTTGCAGCCCACTTTACAATATACGTTGAACCGCAATAAACAATCACAACTGTGATGTAGAACGAAAACTGAAGAACTGAGAAAGACATATTGAGGTAGAGTGTTTACTCTTACTGGCTGACGGACCCGAAAATCGCCAAATTGGAAAGTCCAATTCTTTTGCAAATGTAAGATGTGAATGCTCATACTGAATAGGTGTGAGTTTTCCATTTTGTGCAAAAGATGGGCGTTTGACGATGCCTCGGAACCGTGCAAAAGGAAACAACTTGCACCTATTTTTGTGTCCCATTCGCTAAACGATGTGTATGCCTGGACATGGAATTTGAAATTAGAGGAAATGATTGAGTATATATCGGTTGGCGTTACGGCCGCCCAGTATTGGAAGGATTCAGTAGCATTGAGTTAAGAGCAGATGAAAGTAGTGCTGACGTGAATTTCGACGGTGCGGTCGATGTTGCAGACATAGCCTCAGTCATCAGTATCATGGCTGCTAATGCCAGAGCCGTAGGAGCTTCACAAGGAGAATAAGAAAGAGATTTTCCACAATTAGTGCCAGAGAAGAGCCCGGGTGTCATTATCGTGACATCCGGGCTTTTTTCATAAAAAGTACAAAATAATCATGTAATATTTTCACATGTTACGATTTATGTGTACCTTTGCACGGTATTTATTTTTACAACCCTTATTTATTAGATGTTTTTTAATTAAAGATGAACGTAATTACAAAGACCCTTCAATTGGCCGATGGACGTACCATCACAATTGAAACCGGGAAAGTGGCAAAACAGACCGACGGGAGCGTCGTTCTCCGTATGAACAACACAGTATTGCTTGCCACTGTTTGTGCCGCAAAAGATGCAGTTCCCGGAACAGATTTCATGCCGCTTCAGGTGGACTATCGTGAACAGTACAGTGCAGCCGGACGTTTTCCTGGCGGATTTACAAAGCGCGAAGGCAAAGCCTCGGACAATGAAATTCTTACATCGCGACTGGTGGACCGCGTTCTCCGTCCACTCTTCCCAAGTAACTATCACGCTGAAGTATTCGTAAACGTCATGCTTCTTTCTGCCGACGGCGTTGACCAGCCCGATGCGCTGGCCGGATTCGCTGCATCGGCAGCTTTGGCATGTTCAGATATACCCTTCGAGTGCCCCATCAGCGAGGTGCGCGTGGCTCGCGTCAGAGGCGAGTATGTCATTAACCCCACTTTCCACCAGATGCGTGAGGCCGACATGGACATCATGGTCGGTGCTTCGGCTGAGAACATTATGATGGTGGAAGGCGAGATGAAGGAAGTTTCTGAGCAGGACCTGCTTGGCGCCCTGAAGGCTGCCATGGATGCCATCAAGCCCATGTGTCTGCTTCAGACCGAACTCAGTAAGGAGCTGGGCAAGGACGTGAAGCGCGAATACAACCACGAGGTGAACGACGAGGAGCTACGTGAGCGTATGAACAAGGAACTCTATCCGAAGGCATACGAGATTACAAAGCAGGCCCTGGAGAAGCAGGAGCGTGCCGATGCCTTCGAGAAAATCCTTGCCGACTTCAAGGAGCAGTTCTTTGCAGAGCGCAAGGCCGCAGAGACCCCTGAGGATACCGAGGCCGCAGAGGCTATCTCCGACGAGGAGTACGATGCCATGATGGAGCGCTACTATCACGACGTGGAGCGCGATGCCATGCGCCGCTGCATCCTCGACGAGGGTATCCGCCTCGATGGCCGTAAGACCGACGAGATTCGTCCCATCTGGTGCGAGGTGAGCCCGCTGCCCATGCCTCACGGAAGCAGTATCTTCACCCGTGGTGAGACACAGGCCCTCGGCACCTGCACACTCGGCACCAAGCTCGATGAGAAGCTGGTGGACGACGTGCTGGAGCGCGGCTACATGCGTTTCCTGCTGCACTATAACTTCCCGCCGTTCTGCACGGGCGAGGCCAAGGCTCAGCGCGGTGTAGGCCGTCGTGAGATAGGTCATGGTCACCTGGCCTGGCGTGGTCTGAAGGGTCAGATTCCCGAGGACTTCCCTTACACCGTGCGTCTGGTGAGCCAGATCTTAGAGTCAAACGGTTCGTCGTCGATGGCTACCGTCTGCGCAGGTACGATGGCGCTGATGGATGCTGGCGTGCCCATGAAGAAGCCTGTCAGCGGCATCGCCATGGGTCTCATCAAGAACCCCGGTGAAGATAAGTATGCTGTGCTGAGCGACATCCTCGGCGATGAGGACCACCTCGGCGACATGGACTTCAAGACCACCGGCACACGCGACGGTCTGACTGCTACGCAGATGGATATCAAGTGCGATGGCCTGAGTTTCGACATCTTGGAGAAGGCACTCATGCAGGCCAAGGCCGGACGTGAGCACATCCTGAAGTGCATCACCGATACCATCAGCGAGCCGCGCGCCGAGTTCAAGCCGCAGGTGCCCCGCATCGTCCAAATCGAGATACCCAAGGAGTTCATCGGTGCCGTCATTGGCCCGGGCGGAAAGATCATCCAGCAGATGCAGGAAGACACCAACACCACCATCACCATCGACGAGACCGACGGTGTGGGCAAGGTGCAGGTGGCCGGACCCGACAAGGAGGCCATCGAGAGTGCGCTCCAGAAGATACGTGCCATCGTCGCCGTGCCCGAGGTGGGCGAAGTTTACGACGGTGTCGTGCGTAGCATCATGCCTTACGGCTGCTTCGTTGAGATTATGCCGGGCAAGGATGGTCTGCTCCATATTTCCGAGATTGACTGGCGTCGTCTCGAAACCGTTGAGGAGGCTGGTATCAAGGAGGGTGACCACATCCAGGTGAAGCTCTTGGAGATTGATCCGAAGACAGGAAAGTATAAGCTCAGTCATCGTGTGCTCATTGAGAAGCCCGAGGGCTATCAGGAACGTCCCGCACGTCGTGAGCGTCCAGAGCGTCCCGAGCGTGGAGAGCGCCCTGAGCGTCGCATGCCTCGCACCGACCGCCCCGACCGTGGTGACCGCCGTGGTGGTGAGCAGGGTGATGGCTTCCGCAGACCGCCTCGTTACGACCGTCAGGATCGCTACGACCGCCAGGACCGCTTCGACCGTGGTGACCGTCAGGACCGTTACGACCGACCGGAGCGTCAGGATCGTGGTGAGCACTATGAGCGTCCGGAGCGCCGGCCACGTTACGACCAGGAGAACGAACAACCCTACCGCGACCCTGCTGCCAACAATGAGCCAAAGGACTTCAGCGACGCGCTAGACCACATGGACTTCTAGCAGAGGGCTGGGACACATAGCAACTGAAAGGACACGGACTAGCCCGCAAAAGGCAGTCCGTGCTCCGTTTCTATACAACTGTAAGGCGTATGTATATCAATTTCAAAAGTGACTTCACATGGCGTGACATCGCCTGGCGAATAGTCATCGTGTTAATCACGGTGCTGGTCATTGTGTGGTTTATGCCGCGCGAAGGCTATTCAACATACAAAGTGATGGTAAAGCAGGTGTGGCGATATAACGACCTCACTGCCAGAATCGAATTTCCTGTCTACAAGAGCGACTCCACTTTGCAGCGTGACCAGGCTGAGGCACTGCGAAGCTATGAGCCTTACTACGTCTACCATGGGGAAACGTTCACGGGACAGGAGCGGCTTTTCATCACCCAGATGCAGAAGGAGCATCCCGAGTTGGATAGGGCGTTCATCAACGCCGTGAGAGTTCAGTTGCGAAACATTTACAATCAAGGCATCATTGATACCTACGAGCCTCTTCTGGTCAACGACAACGACACTACCCGCATGCTGCGTCGCATCGACAATAAGGATGTGACCAGTGTCGATGTCTCCAGCATCTATACGGCCATGCAGGCATACGAGGCACTGGTGACTGCGCCCACACTGGCTGACTATGCTGAATATTTGCCGAAGCTGAACCTCAATGACTATATTACGCCTAACCTGATTTACGACCAGCAGCGCAGTGAGATCAGCAAGGAAGAACTAATAGCAAGTGTGCCGATGGCCAGTGGCGTAGTGCAGCCTGGACAGAAGATTGTGGCGAGGGGAGAGGTGGTCGATCCGCAGACCTACCTCGTCATCGAGTCTTACAAGAGAAAGTTGGAAGAGATTTCTGAGAAGCAGACGGGCATCACTACCACGCTGGCAGGTGAATTGCTCTATGTCGCCATCATTATCATTGCCTTCACCGCTTTCTTGCAGTTCAACCGCAAGGACTATTTCGCCAGTCTGCGTTCTGTGGGGATGATTTATGCCCTGATTGTGTTGGCCTGCGTAATGGCGTCGTTGCTTGTCAGCCACATCCTGCTCCATATCTTTATTCTTCCCTTTGCCATCGTGCCTATTTTCATCCGTGTGTTCATGGACTCACGCACGGCCTTCATGGCCCATGTCACGGTGCTGCTCATCTGTGCCTGTCAGCTTCAGCGTCCCTTGGAGTTCATGGCTGTTGAGACCATGGCCGGCCTTGCAGCCATCATGTCGATGCGCGAACTGAGCAGTCGTTCACAGCTGTTCTTCACTGCCGCCATAACCACTGTGGTAGCCATCATTACCAATGTGGCCATCTTCCTCATACGGTCAGGAAACCTCTCCCTTATGGATCGTCATGAGCTTGGTTATCTGGGCATTTGTGGTGTCATCATCTTCTGCAGTTACCCCCTGCTCTACATCATCGAGAAGTTCTTCGGTTTCATTAGCAATATCACGCTCATCGAGCTTAGTGACATGAACAAGGAGCTGCTTCGCCGCATGAGCGAGGTGGCGCCAGGCACCTTCCAGCACAGTATTCAGGTGGGTAACCTGGCTGCTGAGATAGCCCGAAAGATTGATGCCAACCCCCAGCTTGTTCGCACGGGGGCACTCTACCACGATATCGGCAAGATAACAAATCCTATCTACTTCACTGAGAATCAGTCAGGTGGCATCAGCCCACATCAGCAGCTTACCTGCATAGAAAGTGCGCAGATGATTATCAGCCACGTCACCGAGGGCCTGAAGTTGGCCGCCAAGCACAACCTGCCGCAGCAGATACGCGACCTCATATCCACTCATCATGGGCAGGGAAAGGCCAAGTTCTTCTATATCAAGTACAAAAACGAGCACCCGGATGAGCCTGTCGATGACCTCCTCTTCACCTATCCAGGCCCTAATCCCTTCACCAAGGAGCAGGCCATACTGATGATGGCCGACGCTGTGGAGGCTGCATCGCGGTCGTTGCCCGACTACACCGAACAAAGCATCCGTGAACTTGTCAACCGCATTGTGGATTCCCAGATGAAAGACGGCTTCTTCCGTGACAGTCCCATCACTTTCCGCGACGTGCAGTATGCCAAGACCATCCTCATCGAGAAGCTCAAGACCATCTATCACACCCGCATCAGCTATCCTGAGGAAAAACGATGAAGGAATAAAAAAAAAGAATGTCACCAGAATTGAACTTCGGTGACATTCTTTGAATGTGCTAAGATTATTGTTCGTCTCTACGAGAAATTACTCTGTATTAAGAGATTACTGAGCAACCTCCTCAATAGCACCCTCGACAGCCTCAGGAACCTCGTCAACAATCTGCTCAGCGGCAGCCTTGATGTTGAGCAGAGAGTCATAAGCGGCCTGCAGAACAGAGTCGGCAACCTCCTGGCCCTCGAACATAGCAGCAACAGCTGCGCTATCCTCAGCGGTCAGAACAGGAGCAACAACCTCTACAACCTCCTCAACAGGAGCCTCAACTGCCTCAGCGGCGGGCTTGGTCTCGGTGTTACCGCAAGCTACGAACATAGCAGCGGCTGCGAACATAAATGCAATCTTTTTCATTTCTTTGCTTTTTTAAAATCTGTAAAACAATCAATAGGTTATTAAATTCGGTGCAAAGGTAGACATTTTTTCAATACGTTGATACTTTTTTTTAGATTTTTTTTCTATTCATTTTGTAACTTTTTTGCAAACAGCTGAAATACAATAGTATACTAAACGTTAAAAAAGTTATAAGGATAAAATTGAAAGCTTTTTTAACAGGCTTGTTTTGCCTTCCATATTCCTTTTAGTTCTCTTGCTGTCATTTATGATAAATATCCTTGTACTTGTTCAAATAATGCCGATTCTTGTTGAGTCATATACTGACAATAATCTCTAAAGTCAGATGCCACATAATCGACAGGCATCCCAAATACAGACATTGTGTGATTGCATCCACCTGCCAATATTTTAGTAGCCAGCACTTTGTTCTTTGTAGGAACTAAGAATCCACCTTTTGTTCCATTTATGATGTGCATATATGCTATAACCTGATACAGGTCTTCATTATGAACTTTTCCCCAGTTGCTATAGCCTTTATATTTCGCATCTAAAACGACACCTCTTTCCCTATTGTAAAAATCAGGATAACATTCACCTTTGCCATCAGCAAAGATGTTTAAACGCCCCTCTTTGGTTTTGTTTCGTGGATGAATAAATAGGTCTTTGAGGAACGTGTTCAGGTATTCCTCCCATAACCATGCACCATCAAACAGGACTCCATAGATTTCATCATCGTCACGACCATATTTCATTTCCTCCTGGCGAAGTATCTGTAGGCATAGTTGTTGAAGTGGGCGATACTCACCATAATAAGGATGGCTGATGGGACGGAGATTCTGGTTCATCACCTTCTGCCGTTCATTTCGATTATATGATTCCGTGGCCTGACAGATTGTTTTAACGGCATCTGATGTTTCATCATCGTTATGAAGAATGTTTCCAGAATACCTATGGCGCGAAATATATTCTATAGTATGGCGAATTAACTGTGTGAGGTGGTTGTCTTGGGCATACTCTCGAGTGGCATAGGACACTCTGCCTGCAAAGGGAATGTTCTGTCTGATATGGCGCGAAACGTCTATTCGCCCCTTGACATTGGCATCATTATACTTCCGAGTCTGGTACTCTCTATACAGCCCCTGTTGCATAGCCCGTTTCAGGAAGGTAGGAAACAAGTAAATCAGGAAGTCGAAGATGCTTTCCTCGTCTGAGTTGAATTGCAAATCGAACAGATTGACGGCAAACACCTTCCGCAGCATGTAGTGCAGGAAATAATCATCCTTTTCTTGTGCAAAGCGTGAACTGATACTTACTTTGGTATTGCCACAGCCAACAAAGCCCATAATATTGCCTGTCACAACCGTTTCACCTTTCATCTCGAAGATGTGGGAATTGCCTATCTTATCCCCATAGACATCAAGGTCTTGTGGGAATATCAGCAAATTGGGATGGTCTTCAAGACTAAGCTTCGCGATGGTAGGCTCTGCTAACTTTTTGAGTGTTTCGAGATGGCAAAGCTCCGCCTCTTTCAAGTGCCATTTTGAGTTATCCCTCGTTTGTATGGGCTGGTTGCTCATCTATTTTCGTATTGTTGTATGCCTTGTGCAACTTCTCCAGCAGCTCCTTCGACCTACGATTACCACGCAGGTACTCATAGAGCAATCCTTTCAGATGATTCTCCCACAAACATTCGAATGGATTTTCCTTGTCCTGATAGTCAAGGATTTTCCTGAAATAGGCAGCGCCTATCTGGTAAGCCTCATCCAAGCCTTCCGTCTCAGCAATCGCCCTGTTCAGGCTGAACATCTTTTGCTTGATTTTATCTTTGACAAGTGCAAACTCAGGCTCATTCTCTATCATATTCGCATAGCTTTCTTCAGCCGTAACTTCCTGCCAGGCAAAGCGCCGACGCATAGCGAAGTCCATGCTCTCCACGCTGCGGTCAATGTCGTTCATCGTGCCGATGATATAAACGTTTTCAGGGACATAGAAGCCATCCTTGAAAAGATCGCCATCACCTACTAAATTCTGATATTGGGTTTTTACAATTCCATCTATTCCACGATAGCCAGGATCTATAGAGAAGAACAATTCTCCAAAAATCTTTGACAATTCACCTCTGTTAATTTCGTCAACAACAAAGATATATGGCTTCAAATTGTTGGCTATTGGTTGTTTATAATTCTCTTGAAGATCCCACAATGTATGTAGGACAGCCCAAAAAGCAGAAGTATTGCATCCTCCTATAGCGGCCCGTATTTCTTTGTCAATATTGACTATTGAATCTAATGCCTTTTTGTTGGGGAAGGCTTTCGACAGTTTTTCTAATCTATTATATGACACCGTATAGGTTCGTTCGTCCTCGTCCAACAAACCCTGTTCTGTCAATTCCTTCGTTTCTTTAGAGACAATAAGGATAAGATTGTTGTTGTTAGAAACTTCTTTTATATAGATGGGTGCTCCTGTTCGCTGAACAAAGTGGTCTATTTCGTTTTCACGTATTTCTTCCAAGAGTCTTTCATATAGTTCGTTAAAAGATGTCGTGTTTGATGAATTGTTGGCAGAAGCATTTAATGCAGCACGTTTACAGAACTCTTTGAACACTCCGTCTTTTCGTTCAAAACCAACATTACCTTTGCCTTGATCTTCAGGCCTTAGTCCTTCTACGAAGTCCGTATAGTCATAAGACGGATGGAATTGCACAAAGCCAAAGTGTTTGTCATTCTTCAAATCTTTAATACTCTCTCTTCCTAATATAGCAGCTGCAATTTCTTTCGCCATGAAGGTTTTACCCGTTCCTGGCGCTCCTGTCAGTATCAGGTTCTTATTAGTTTCTAATAGATCAATGTATTTCTGATATTTTGATTCCATTTCTATTTCTGTATTGATGTTCAACAATTCTTTGATATGTTGTGCTTGTTTATCTGTTGTTCCTTGGAAAAAGATGCTATTCCCCATCTCTGTATTCTGAACAGGAATTTGCAAGAAAGAATGCCACTCAACTTCTCTTCGCATCGGATTCTCGTCATCTTCTACAATAGTACAATCTGAGGTAAATAACCCCCATCCGTGCAACAAATGGTATTGTTTTCTGTTTCCTTTCTTGGGCTCAAAGACAACGACTATGTCACCTACAGACACCTCTTTTGTAAAACTCCAGTAGGCATCAGGAACCTTTAAGTCAGTATTACCCACATCTTGCTGATAGGCTTTTCGCAAAGCAGATTTGGATTTATATACAGTAAAGTCCTTGATGGTCTTTGCCAAAGAGCCACACCCCAAAGAATCCTGCGCGTATGTTTGAACATCTCCGCTCCATAGCCATACACGCTGTTTCGTTGGCAACATGATAGGCCGAATATATCCTATTGCTTTAGGGAATTCTATCATCAACATCCACAGCACATCTTGTGCAAGCAGCAAGTCACTTTGCATCTGGCCCTCCAAAGAAGGCGCAACAATCTGATGTATTTCTTTGTTTTGTGCTACCAACTTCCTTAAAGGTTCTATCAGTTCAAGAAAATGATGATAGCACTGCCCTGTAGGTTTCTTTTCTTCACCAAGATACTTGCAGAACAGCGTATAGACATCATATTTGTAGATGGTGTATTTCTCTGGATTGATACAAGTCAGAATAACAGAAGCCGTCCGCTCGTCGTTAGCCTTGCTATTGTATCCAGTGGCAGGAAGGAGCGAAGCCATTGACGACTTGTAGTTTGCTAATCTTTCATTCAAAGACATGGTCTCATCCAAAAGGGTGTCCAAAGCTTTGCGTAGGCCCTCTGGATTTGTTCCCGTCAAATGTATTAGCGTCTTGTTGTCACGAGCAGCGTCAATGAGATTATCAAAGCCACCTAACTCCGATTTTCTCGGATTAGCCACATGACTTCGAATAATGTCAAATGGTGTTTTCCCCTTACTTGCCGTTATTAGTTGCCACTTGTATAGTTCTGTCCACTTGTCGCCATCAATGGGAATCTCCTGTCGCACCTCCTTGTACCGTTCAATCAGATACCAATACAGGTACTCCCTAATAGCTTCCACCAGTTCTGGTCTCAATTCCCATTCAAAGGATCCTTCGCCACCTTGAGGAAGTTCTTTGCCTTCATACATCGGGATTATCCAGAAACATGGGGTTCCATCGGACCGCAAGACCTGGAAACGATTCAAACGTTTTTGTACATACTTGCCCAACTCCCTGACGTTAGCACTTAGTTTCTGCGCATTTCCCCCAAAGTCGTTGCTGACAGCAGTACATGTGCCCCTGTGATTAGGGTAGTAAAAGAATCGCAGCACCGTTTCTTTATAAGACTGCGGAGTCTTATCATCCTTCAATATCTCCAGCCATTCTTCCTTGCTGATGTCGATGTCACAGGAAAAGACATCGTCGTTTTGCTGTACTTGTATTGTTTCCATATTTTTGTTCTTATATTTCAAAGTATTGTGCCACATGGTCGCTTACCTCTGCATCCCACTCCATGATACGATAGTCTTTTACTGGCATATTGGCAAAGGTATAGTCAAGGAAAAAAGGAAGAGATTCCTTGAACTGGTGATAGTATGTAGCCGTTGATTCTTTACCTAAAGCCTCACCTGTTTGATGGTGATAGACGCTGACAAATCCGTGGCTCGAAAGGAAGTCAACGATTGACTCAATGCAGAATTGTTTTGTCTCGCCAGATTGACCCTTATAGCAGTTCATGTCACCAGAAATGATAACAGGATATTGCTTAAAGTAAGGAGCGTATTCATATATTGCCTCCATAGCTATTTGTGGATAACTTTTGGGTTTGTTCCTCTCGGTTTTTGTTGGCCAAGCAGCAATGATGAGAATCCCGTCTATGATGATAGGAAGGAAATACTCGTGTTTAGGATTGAACCAATTTGGAAATTCAACCTTCATGTCTGATTTCCATATCACACCAAGACCTTTGAAATCGAACTCTCCCATCCATTTCATTTGATAGCCTGCGGGCAAGCGTACAAGTGATTGGTTGGCAAGTTCTGGCAGGATATATACATCTGCCTCAATTTGAAAGACCTTTTTCAATTTTTCTTGTGAGAAACGATTGATGTTATATGAAAGGATTCGCATTTGTCAAACGTATGATTATCATAAGCATTTGCAAAGTTAACCATTTATTGTTATTCTGCCAAATTATTATGAATTATTCTACAATCTTTTAGAACTCATTTACATCATGCCACATCCCCGTTTTGCCTTTATTTTAGGCCGAATTGCGTTAATCTTCCAAAATACATCACTTATTACAAGCTTTTTTCGTAACTTTGCAACTCGTAATCATCATGCAGCGAGATTTATGATTGACACTTCTGTCTTTCAAGGCAAGACAGCCCGATACACGACCCTGGGCTGCAAACTGAACTTTTCTGAGACTTCGACCTTCGGCAAGCGACTGCAAGAGCTTGGCGTGCGTACTGCCGAAAAAGGTGAAAGGGCCGACATCTGCCTTATTAATACCTGTTCGGTGACGAGTGTTGCCGACCGCAAATGCCGTCAGGCCATTCACCGCATCATACGCGAGAATCCTGATGCCTTCGTTGTCGTTACTGGATGCTATGCCCAGTTAGAGGCTCCTGCCGTAGCCGGCATCGAGGGAGTTAACCTCGTTTTAGGCAATAGCGAAAAAGACAGGCTCGTACAGCTGTTGGCAGAGGCGTTTACAGTTCACAGTTCTGCCCCTACGGTGATCAGGCAGGAGAAGGCGAAGGACATCAAGAGCTTTGCTCCCAGTTGCTCACGTGGCAACCGCACGCGCTACTTCTTGAAAGTACAGGACGGATGTGACTATTTCTGCACCTACTGCACCATCCCCTACGCCCGTGGTTTCAGCCGCAACCCGACCATTGCATCACTCGTGGCCCAGGCCGAGGAGGCCGCCCGCGAGGGTGGGAGAGAGATTGTGCTTACTGGCGTGAACATCGGCGACTTCGGTAAGACCACTGGCGAACGCTTCATCGACCTTGTGCGCGCACTCGACCGTGTGGAAGGCATCAGCCGCTACCGCATCAGCAGTTTAGAGCCCGACCTGCTCAGCGATGAGCTGATAGAATACTGTGCGCATGAGAGCCGCGCTTTCATGCCCCATTTCCACATTCCCTTGCAGAGCGGCAGCGACGAGGTGCTGCGGCTCATGCACCGTCACTACGACAGTCGCCTTTTCCGCGAGAAGATTATGCGCATCAAGGAACTGATGCCCGATGCCTTCATCGGCGTGGACGTGATGGTGGGCTGTCGTGGTGAGACGCCCGCGTGTTTCGAGGAGACCTACGACCTGCTGGAGTCGCTGCCGGTGAGCCAGCTCCACGTGTTTCCCTACTCTGAGCGGCCTGGCACCTTGGCACTCAAGATTCCCTACGTGGTGGAGCGTGAGGTGCAGGACGAGCGTTGCGTCCGGCTGCTGGATCTTTCGGAGAAGAAGACCCATGACTTCTACATGCACTATGTGGACACCGATGCGGAAGTGCTTTTTGAGAAAGCTCCTCGTGGTAGGGCCATGCATGGCTTCACCCGTAACTACCTACGGGTAGAACTTCCGGCACGTGATGCCCGGCCAGAATACGACAACCAGATTATGAGAGTCCACTTAGGAGATTTCAATTCCCTCCACGAGGCACTCGCTGCCCAGATCTGACGCTATTACTCTGACTTTAGACTTTGGACTTTAGACTTTAGACATCAATGGAACGGTTAGCAATTGTGATTCTCAACTGGAACGGTGCAGCCATGCTGCGCCAGTATCTGCCCAGCGTACTGCAGTATTCACGCGACGAGGGAACCGTCTATGTGGCCGACAATGGCTCTACCGACGACAGCCTTGCGCTGCTTCGTGAGCATTTCCCTGAGGTGCGCATCATCGAATTAGGAAAGAACTGGGGCTTTGCCGAGGGCTACAACCGTGCCTTTGAGCAGATCGATGCCGAGTACTACCTGCTGCTCAACAGCGACATTGAGGCCACTCCCCACTGGCTCACGCCGTTAGTGCAGTTCATGGATGCCCATCCGCAGGTGGCCGCTTGTCAGCCCAAGTTGCTGTCGATGGCCGACCACGACTGCTTCGAGTATGCCGGAGCCTGTGGCGGATTCCTTGACCGCTATGGCTATCCTTTCTGTCGCGGTCGTCTGTTTGAGACCGTGGAGCGCGACAACGGACAGTACGACAGCGCCATGCCCGTGCTCTGGGCCACTGGGGCTGCGCTCCTTGTGCGTGCGCGTATATATAAAGATGTGGGAGGTCTCGACCGTCGCTTCTTCGCCCACAATGAGGAGATTGACCTCTGCTGGCGCATGCGCATACGCGGTTATGAGGTCTGGTGCCTGCCCGATTCTCATGTCTACCACTTGGGCGGTGGCACGCTGCCCAAGGGCAATCCCATGAAGACCTTCCTCAATTTCCGCAACAACCTGACGATGCTCTACAAGTGTCTGCCCGAGCGCGATTTGCGCCGTGTGATGCTTGTACGCTGGCTGCTCGACTATGTGGCTGCCTGGCAGATGCTGTTGTTGCAACGCAGCGTAGGCGACTTCCTTGCTGTCTTTCGTGCGCGCCATACGTTCCGTCGCTGGCGGAAGGATTTTGCCAACGACCGCAGGGAGATACAGCAGTGGCGCAAAATACAGTTCACAGTTCAAAAAGAAGAGGAAGATGAGCGCAGCGGCTTCTTCCTCCTGTGGCAGTATTATGTAAAAGGAAGGAAAACTTTCGGCGAGGTCTTTGCCTCGCGTCGCCCTTCCTGAACAGTTTCAGAACTTGATGTTCACGCCGCTCATGAACGTGGCCCGTGGCATAGGGTAGCCGAGGTTGATCTCGTAACTCTGTGCCAGCAGGTTCTCGCCACGTGCCCAGAGCGCGAGGTTGCGTGTCAGGGCGTAGGTGGCCGAGAGGTTCAGCAGGCAGAAGTTCTCTTTCTTCTCTTCAGCCCCCACAGCCGTGAAAAGTCCGCTGATGTATTGCAGACCGGCATTGACCGTCAGTTTCTCACAGCGGTAGTCAGCGCCGAGAAATCCCTTGTATTCAGGAGCTGCCACCACGTGGTTCTTCATGTGCAGGAAAGCGTGGTTGGTCGAGACGGTCCAGTGGCTGTCGATGCGATACTGGGCTTCCAGTTCGGCTCCGTAGTTCTTTATCTCCCCTGTGTTGACGTTCTTGGGACTGCCGTCTACGGTCACCGTCTGTATCATGTTGTCGCCCTTGATATAGAAGATGTTTGCTCCATAGGACCATGCACCTGGGCGGTGTCTCCATGACAGTTCGTAGTTCCAGAGCCGTTCAGGTTTCAGCTCGTTGTTGGCCGACTTGTAGAGGAACATGTCTTTGGGCGTGGGGTTGCGGAAACCCTTGCTCACCATGGCCTTTACCTCGGCAGCGTCGAAGGGGCGCACCACCAGTCCTGCCTGTGGAATCCACTCACTGCCCGCTGTAGAGTGATGGTCGTAGCGCAGACCGGCATCGACGGTGAGCCATGAGGCAATCTCCTGCCTGAAGTCGGCATAGCCGGCAATTTCGTTCTCGTGGGAGTGGCAGCTTTGCATCAGGCGCTGCTGCGTGGTGACGATGTCGCCCGTCGCGCGGTCGGTGTAATAGGCTCGGCCGTAGATGTGCTGATAGTCTACGCCGACGGTCAGGCGGTTGCCCTCAAACAGCTGCACACCCTGGAACCACGACACGCCGGCCACAGCATCCTTTGAGCGGAACAGGTCGGTTTGTGGCTTTCCTCCCGTGGCATTATAGCCGTCATTGATTTTGTGACGCCCGAAGTTATCGTAGATGCTCAGTGCGCCGCTGGTCTTGTCGTAGTGGTTCTCGATGGCCAATGACACCTCGCCGCGTGTAATCCACTGGTCGTTCTCCAGCTTGGGCTGGTCTGTCGTTCCTGGGTTGCTGGCATTCCAGTGGGTGAGGTTGGCGTCGACGTAGGTGGCCCAGTGCTGTGAGAGGTCATAGCCCAACTTCAGGTATCCGCCATATTGCTGGAAGCCCAGGTTCGGACGGTGGTTGTCTGTCCTCCCGTATTGTGCTGCCACGGTGCTGCTGAAACGTCCGTTCCTCACTTGGTTCGAGGCTTCGGCCTGTACGGTGCCGTAGCTTCCGGCTCCCACGTTTATCTGTGTCGCAACGCTGTTGCGGTCAGCAGGACGGCGGGTGACGATGTTCAGCACGCCGCCCATGGCATTGCTTCCGTAGAGCACGGAGGCTGGGCCGCGCACCACCTCCACGCGCTCGGCCATCAGTGTCTGATAGCTGTCGGCGATGGGATGTCCGAATACGCCCTGATACTGCGGATGTCCGTCGATGAGCACCATCAACTGGCCTGCACCGCCCGTGATGCCGCGCAGGTTGATGCCTCCGGCGGCACCTGTCGATACGCCATAGCCCATCATCGAGCGCGAGGTGACGAAGAGGCCCGGCACCTGCTGCATCAGTGTGGGCAGCACGCTCGTCTGGTGCTGTTCGGTCAGTGTCTGGCGGTTCACCACCGTCACGGTCATGGGCAGATGTCGGATGTCGGTAGCGTTGCGCGTTCCTGTTACGACCACCTCCTGCAAGTGCAGGGAGTCTGAAGCCATGTCATCCGATACGGCGGCATTGGCACAAAGGGCCGATGCCAAAAGCGAAAAAATGAAATGAAGTCTCATTTTAATTTAGTTTTATGTGTCCAATCATTTATTATTAATAACGCAAAACTCCTTGTTTTATTATAGATTCACCTATTGCAAGTGATGAGAACCTAACGGCGGCCTTCCAGCCATGTACGGTCCCCGTTTCCCCCATGCACGACCCCCGTTTCCCCCATGTACGACCCCCGTTTCCCCCATGTACGACCACCATTTCAGCCATGCATGACCCCCGTTTTAGCGAACTAGC